>Ga0265297_10002504_pt1 | contig 37099 bp, 38 predicted proteins | sample Munlanlwell13791_FD_192502 | JGI IMG/M metagenome (GOLD analysis project Ga0265297, IMG submission 192502) | Leachate microbial communities from a municipal landfill in Southern Ontario, Canada - Leachate well 137-91 | ecosystem: Engineered > Solid waste > Landfill > Unclassified | place... | reverse complement strand
CCTACTCCGGGCTCTCCAATTAAGACAGGATTATTTTTTGTTCTTCTAGAAAGAATCTGCATTAATCGCCTTATCTCATCATCTCTGCCAACTACTGGATCAAGTTTTCCCTTCTTTGCTAAATCGGTTAAGTTTCTAGTATATTTTTGAAGTATTTTTTGTTTTATTTCTGGGTTTGGACTAGTAATTCTCTCTCCGCCTCTAATTTCATTAAAAACTTTTTGAGCCGAATAATAATCCATCTTTTCATTTCCTTCTGCTGTTCCTAAAAATCTCGTTTTGGATAATACCTCGTTAGCTAATGTTTCCGAAGATAAAATAGCTAGGAATAGATGCTCTGGAGATATAAAATCATCACCCATATTAAATGATTCTTCTCTTGCTTTTTCTAGTGTCTGGGCCATGTCTTGAGTAAGATAAAACTGCCCCATTGGTTGAACTGATGAAGCGGTAGGAATCTTTCCCAATGAACTTGATATTTTTCTCTGTAAATCATCAATATCTACATTTATTTTATCTAAATAATTTAAAACGATATTTTCTTTGTCTGTAATCATACTCAAAAGCAAATGAAGTGCATCAATGTGTTGCTGCCCCATTTCTCGCGCAATGTTTTGAGCGTTAATTATTATTTTTTGTGCTTTGTTTGTAAAGTTTAATCCATCCATATTTGTATATTTTACAATAATTATACATCTTAATTTTATCTCAAAAAACAAAAAAAGTCCATCATAGACCAGTAATAGAACAAGAAAGAGAATACTGGTTACAATCTCCAATGGATTATAACCAAACCATTTAAAAATCACTGACGCGCCAGTGAGAATCTCTTTCTTTAGATATCTAAACGAACCAATGTTATTGTATCATAATTTTAAAAAATTGCAAAAAAATAAACCTATGTTTTTCATAGGTCTCCGTCAGATGTTTTAAAAACATCTTCTGGCATTCTAATTTCAAACCTTACACCCTGTCCTGGGACACCATTTTCAATAATAGTTGATCCCATAAGAGAAAGAATTTCTCTAGTAAAGAACATTCCCAGTCCAGTGTTCTTCCCGAATCCTTGAGAGAAAATTCTCTCTTTGTCTTGGTCGGGAATGCCAATTCCGTTGTCCTCATAGATAATCAAAAGATTCCTACCAATCACCTCCCCTGATATTTTTATTTTCACATCTTCCTTTTGGCTGTATCTCACTGTATTATCAATGAGATTGCTAAAAACAAAATTCAAAAGAGGATTAGCATTGATTTTTAATGCTGGAACATCAACTAACATCAAGGGAGAAACACCAGCTTCAAGCTTTATCCGCAACAACATCGTATCAAGATCTTGCCACGACGGCTTGCCAGCCCTATCAAGTTTTCTCCATAAGTTTATAACATTAGTGGCCCTGGTGAGCTGATTCCAAATGATTTTTTTTCTTTTTTCATCAGCGATCTCTTCGTCAATTATTTCCATCATTCCTTGAATAGAAAAAATTGCATTACTTAAGTCGTGACGAACACACTCATTTAGTAAGGAATTAAAGGCATCGTTTGTCATGGTACCAAATAATAAATACAATATATTTTCTATATTGTCAATTTTTCCTTTAATTTAGTTAAGGCCTTAAAACGCATAAAATCAAACTGCTTTTCTTCTGAAGAAAGCTCGGCAAATGTTTTATTATATCCATCGGGCATAAAAATTGAATCCCAGCCAAAACCATTGTTCCCTCGTGGAGTAAAAACAATTTCTCCCTTTGTTTCTCCCCTAGTTATTATTTCTTTTTTCCCGTCAAAAAAAACAATACAAGTAATCGCTTTTGCTTTTCTGTTGTCCCCAACAAGAGAACACATTTTTTCCAATGCTATATTATCAACAAAAGATCTAACTAATGCTCCCGGCAAACCATTTAATTCTTCAAAATACAAGCCAGTATCTTCGGCAATTACTGGCTTTTTTAGAATCCCATAAGCATCTCTTGCTTTTTGTCTAGCAACATCTTCAACATCAATTGATTGAATTTCTTTTATTTCCAAGTCAACATTTTCCATTTTGAAACCCAAAATGTTTTCAAACTCTTCAAGTTTGTTTTTGTTTCCCGTTACCAATATCATTTCTTTCCTGTTAGATGGTTATATAAAAGAAAAATTATTAAGGATAGAGCCGCTAGTCCTATTGATAAACTAGGGTTAAAAATAGAAGAAAACAAAACAATCATAGCTACTACTATTAAAATTGTTTCCTCAGTTTTTTGATTAAGTTTTTGCATTAATTAATTTTATAAAAAACACCTTGTATAAATTATTGCCTTCTTTTAGTAATTAATCTCCAAATAGAAATAATGAAAACAAACAAACATCCAAGCACTGTATAAATAATAATTGGATATTGGCCAGCAAAACCATCAGCAGATAAGTGCTTAAATAATATACCTAAATATGCCCAAATTAAAACTAATCCATAAACAGTACATTTATCCTTATTCGTTCTCCAGATTCCAATTGCTGCTCCAATAAGTAAAATTATGCTTGTCCAAATATAATCAGCTATTCCAAAACCATTCCAACCAATACTAACTAAAAACACAGTAATGTTGGCAATTGTTGCTACTGTTATCCAACCAAAATAAACGCTAAAAGGTATTTTAATGAATCTATTTTCTTCTTTTGTTAAATTATTTGATCTTAAAATATCTGCAATTTTAATAAGGCCAAGCAATAATACCAACATTAAAATAAGAGATATTCCGATGTAATCATAGTGCCAAGCGAATATCCACAAAAGATTAGCAAGTGAGGTAATAATAAAGAAGATGTTTATCTTTTTTAAAAGACCATCATTTTTTGATTTAAATTGATAAATAACATAAATTGCAAGAAGCAAATAGATCAAGCCCCAAATAGAAAAAGTTATTCCTGCTGGAGCAAAAAGATTAGAATAAGCATCAGATATCTCACCCGTGCTACGATTATTAATCGGCAGACTAACAGCTAGGAAATTTACTACTATCATTGCAACATATGCAATGAGTGCAATAATTTTTTTAAACATATTATTATTAATTATAATTATAATTTAATTATACCAAATTCATAATTAATAACAAATGAAATTAATATTCAAAAACTTCTTCTATGTTTTTGTTAAAATATCTAGCGATCCTAAAAGCAAGTTCTAAGGAAGTGACATATTTGCTCCTTTCTATAGCAATTATAGTTTGTCTTGTTACTTCTACTGCTTCAGCTAATTCTTCTTGAGTTATTCCCTTTTCTGCTCTTAACATTTTTATTTTATTTGTCATCTGAGTTGTATTTATTTTTAAGACACAAAAAAATAATTGAATAAGTAGCCATATGGAACAAAACTATATAACTTAAAATTATTCCTAAATTATATATATCTGAATCTTTATTGTTCAAACTAGAAAACATAAAAAAGATAGACAAAAGAGCTAGAGAAGGAACGCATATGCTGTATGCCCATAGAGATGACTTTCCAGCGATACTTTGGATCATCTCATCTTTTCTTAATTCTTTAACATTTTTCTTAATAGCAAACATTGCTATCATTCCAATTACTATTGCTGAAATCGCCAAAACAACATTATCCATATTTATGGCAATGCTTATTGTTATTGCTATAAAAGCAATGACTAATATCCTTAAGTATATAAATTTTTTATATGACATAATTTTTATTTATTATTATGCCATAATTGTATAAAATACTTTACAAAATGTCAAGTATTTCTTACCTAGAGAATACTTTGAAAAGCCAGCCGAACAAACTAAATCCCTTTTGGGCGCTCTCTAGAGAGTCCTCAATTTCTAAATTAGCTTGCTCTAGAACTTGAATTTGTTCTAATAATTGCTGGGAATCAACTTGATCAACAATTTGATTTCTAATTTGATTTAATTGTTCAAGATTTTGACGATTCTGCTCCAGCATCTTTTGAGCGTTATTTATTTCTCCATAGTTGGGTCCAATAATAAATTTCGTAAAAGTTTTTCTGCTTTGAACTTGAAGTAAACTGTTCTCAATTTTTTCTTGATTTTGATTTTGGTTTTGAGCAATCACCCTTATCTGTTCCCCTATTCCACCATTTCTTTCTGCAACCTGTAACATTTCTTGAACAGCATTAGCAACCTGACTTCTGGCTTGTGTCATTATTCCTTGTTGCTGAACTTTTTGAATTTGTTGATTGTCTCCTTGATTTTGAACTTGATTTTGAAGTCCATCATCTTGCAAATTAACTTGATTTTGTTGTTGAATTTGCATTCCTGCATCAGAACCATTATTAGAATTACTATTAACCTGTTGAGAGCCCTCTAATTGAACTTGAATCATTCCCTGGGGACCATTTTGAGCTTTAGCATAAACATTTCCTACAAAAAGAAGAGTTAATGCTAATAAACTTGCGATAAAAATTTGTTTATTCATATTTTTATAATTATAATTTTTAATATCCAAAAGAAAACTGACTAAAAAGACCATTAATAATTAACTTCAATGCTTCTTGAAAAAAATAAGGATTGATTAAATAAATTACCACCAAAGACCCAACAGCAATAATTATTGAAAGCCATTTAGTATATTTACCGCGAGTCCTAAAAATTAGAACCGTTGATAAGATTGCTAACAAAAGAGGACCGAAAATCTTAACATCACCCAACGGCAACACATAACCAGCTACATATTTTTCTTCGGCTCCCAAAAATCTAGCCAAATCAAAATTAACATTGAAAATAACTAATATTATTTCTAAAACAAGAATAATTAGAAGCAAAATTGAACTAAACTTAGTTGAGGCTCCCTCCTGAGTGCGAACGGCTTCATAGATAGTTACGGGCAACAAAAAGAATAATATCCACAAAGGATTTTTGGTTGCCAAGCTTATTAAAACACCAATAATAGCAATAATTGTTACTATTACACAAGCCCATGTAGGATTTAACAAGATTAAACTAATTTTTTCGTTAATTTTAGAATTATTCATAAATTATCGTGTTTTTTATTCAATTTCTGAACCCAATTCTATCATTCTTTCTTTAACTCTTTCATAAATAGCATCGTCCAGAATTCTATTACCACAATATTCGATAAAATAATCCGAGCCACTATCTACTCCATATTCTTCTTCCAATTCTCCCAATCTTTTTGCATATCTATTTTCTATTTCTTCTAATTTGCTTCCGTCTTGTAGTGCTATTGCCGCTTTGATTGCTTCTGAATAAACACTAGATTCTGCAATGAGTGATAAATAAGCAGTAATTTCTATACAGGCCTCATCGCTTATCTCTCCCTCATTAGATGATTTAATATCATCAGAATTGTTATCTGATAGTCCGCCAATATTTTCTTCGTTTAAATTTATTGGATTTTCTAAATTATAATCTATGTTCTTTTTAGAGAAAAAATTATTTTGATAAGCAACAAATAATAGAACTACTAACATAAGCAAGGATATTGAAATAACGATAATGTTTTTTTTAGTCATATTTTTATTTATTTAATTTATAAATTATCGACTTTTAAATTTAATTATATTATAAAAATTAATATAAATTATTGCAATAAAGAAATAAAATCAAGTACCATTTTCTCTATTTCTTCTCTATTCATATAGCCCTCCTTCTCTAAACAACTATTTAAAGGAACAATTAAATGATCAATAAAGGTCGTGCCTTCGTCGTGAGTAACTTTTGTAATAGTTTTAAATTCTTTTAATGATTGACAAAATAATTTACCACTTGGCATACAGTGCAAAGAAGTTAGAAGATTGCCCGAAATTAAGAAACTATTTACTTGAATTGCTTGAAGTATCTTGTCATCTATCGGATAGTCCTCTTTTTCAAAAGCATCTGAAGGAAATTTAACCCTATCATCAAAACCACCCGAGGCCTGAATTTTTGTTATAGTCCCGTCTGGATTTTTAATTTCTATTATTCTGTCCTTCTTTTTCTCTTTTTTTATAACCTTGGGCTTTGGTGGAGTTAAAAAATACACTGCAGGATATTGATTAAATTTACCCACTTCGTATTTTATGTTTGCCTCTTGAGTATTCTTTATCATCTGAGTAGAAGCTTCTTTTATTTTTTCTAATAATTTATTTATTTCATCAATACTTTTCCCCTGTTTTTTCATCTCCGCCACTATTGAGGGATTACTGAACGCTTCTTTTATGGTCATATTATCTGGAGCGCCAGGTATTGATGTATCAGCTAATCCTTTTGAAAATTGACTAGCTAAATTTTCTAGTGCTTGAGATGCTAATTTTTCCTGCCTATAATCTACCACGGAGATATTAGTTTGATAATCATATTCTTCAGGAAAAATTTTATTAGTTTTGTTTCTTAAATCTTGTACATCTTGAATAGTTATTCCAGATATTAGGCCCATTTGAATAGCAACAATCATAGCTTCGTAGAAATCAGACCTTCTTCCCTTTTTTGTAATAATTCCATACGTTGAGGTGGTTTCTATTGTGTTGTTTCTTTTTTCTTGTTTAATTATTTTGTTTCTTTCTGCTTTTTCAAAATCCATAAAGACCTCTGGATTCAAGTGTCCCAATTCAAAAACTAGTTGTTGATTGTTTGATATCTTGTTAAAAAACTTCCACCTTTTAGGGTCTATAATTTTTTCAATGTTTATGTCTTTTTTTAACATATTGTTACTATATTAAATTATCAACTATAACAATAAAATCATCGTTTTTTAATATTCAAGTGATTAGTTCAATTATAACACTACCCTAAATGTTGACAAGTATTATACAAAAAACAAAAAAGAATATAAGTATCTTTTTTTAGCTTCATAAAAAGTAAAAATGGCGGAGAGGACAGGACTCGAACCTGCAAGCCCTTGCGAGCGCACGCTTTCCAAGCGTGTTCCTTACCATTCGGAGCACCTCTCCTAGATTTTCATTCCTCTCAAGTTGGCAACCCTTTCTTCAATTGGAGGGTGAGTTAAAAATAATTTACTAATCCAACTTTTTTTCATTTCCCCTCTTAATGGTGAAGATATAAAAAGATGAGAGTTAGAATTATTAGCCGTTCTTAATGGAGCATCATCAGCAGATATTTTTTCTAAAGCACTAGCAAGTCCTTCTGGATATCTTGTTAATAGAGCCCCAGAAGCATCAGCTAGAAACTCTCTTTTTCTAGAAATTGACAATTGAATTAATGAAGCAGCAATTGGAGCAAGTATTGCAGCGATAAGAGCAATAACTATCATAACTGCATTATTGTTGTTATTGCTATCACTCTTACTCCAAAAAGTTATCCTTAAAAAGAAATCAGAAAGAATGGCAATTACTCCCACAAGAACAACAACTACTGTCTGTAAAAGCATATCTTTGTTCTTGATGTGCGATATTTCATGAGCGATCACTCCCTCAATCTCACTTCTCTCCAGCTTGCCTAGTAATCCCTTAGTTACCGCAACAACTGCGTGTTTTTCATCTCTACCAGTAGCAAAAGCATTTGGCTGTGATTCATTTAATATGAAAACTTTAGGCATGGGGATACCAGCAGTGATAGAAAGATTCTCAACTATTCTATACAATTCAGGATTATCTGCCTTTTCAATTGGTTTTGCTTTTGTTGCCTGTAAAACAATTTTATCAGAAAACCAATAAGAAGAAACACTTGTTATTATGCTAAAAAAAACAGCAAAATAAAGGATAAAAACACTATCCAGCACATAACTGAAAATCCAACCTAAAAGAATAACGAAAATCAAAAAAATAGTAATTAGAAAAAATGTTTTTCTATTATTTGAATCAGCTATATTGTATAGGGTAGCCATAAGAACTATTTTATCCCCTTTCTCTTTTTGTCTCTTGAAGAAAGGTTATTGTATTTTTTCTTAAGCTTGTTTTTTTGCTTAATGACGTTTTTAGTTAAATTTTTCATATTATTTAAAATTCACCTCGGGAGTTTCTTTTTCTTCTTCATCAATAGAGAAAAAATCAGACGCCTTAAAGTTTAACATATTAGCGATAATGTTTGCTGGGAACATTTCTATTTTTGTATTAAGATCTCTAACATTGCTATTATAGAATCTTCTTGCTGATTGTATTTTGTTTTCTGTATCAGAAAGCTCTCTTTGTAATTCTAAAAAGTTAGTAGATGCTTTTAAATCAGGATAATTTTCTGACAAAGCAAATAAACTTTTTAAGGTTCCTGAAAGAACGTTTTCTGCTTCCCCTTTTTCTTTAGCACCACTAGCACCCATGGCTGCACTTCTTGCATTAATAACTTTTTCAAAGGTTTCTTTTTCATGAGATGCATAACCCTTTACTGTTTCAACTAAATTAGGAATCAAGTCATATCTTCTTTTTAGTTGAACATCAATATCTGACCATGCTTCTTTTACTCTGTTCTTGAGAGTCACAAGTCCATTGTATGTAAGGATTATATACAGCAAAACAACCGCTACGGCACCTAAAATTATCATTAATTCTGTTGACATATTTTTGTATTAATTAAATTATTATACTTAAACGATACACTAAAACTGGTAAACTTTCAAGATTTCTTGATTATTTTTAATAATTTGGAAATCAGTTTAATAAAGACAATGGACTGAAATAAGAAATTGTTTTTTATATCATTTAAAAAATTCTTTGTTTGATTTTTAAACCTTTCAACTAAAAGAATATTTAAAAGAATAAACAACAAAAATAATCCTAGTACTATATACATATAAAAATAATACCACACCTAATTACAAATATCTATACCAAACTCACTATCAAAAAGTTCCCTTATTTCTTCTGGACTCAATAACGATAAAAGCCATTCAATTAATTGCTTTGCTAATCCATTAGTTGTTTCTTTAATAGGAGTAGTTACTGTTTTAATAATCTGCTCTATTTTTTCTGCTGTAGTTTCTTTGACATTATAAATGACTTCTTGACTAGGAAAAACAATTTTTTCCATTACCATGTTTGTATTGTCATCTTTTTCATTAATAATAGTTTCTTCTTGGTAAACAACTTCTTCATCTTCGCTTTTATTAGAAATGCTATCAATTATACTAGTTGCTTTTTCTTTCAAAGACAAAAATACTTTTTCGCTTGGAATTAATTCTTCCAGGGAAATACTTTTGCTTGAAGAAGATTCTATAATCATTATTACAGCAACAGAGAAACATACAAGAAATAAAGGAATGGTATATATCTTCTTCATATAGGTAAACTAACCCCTTATTTTATTTTTGTCAAAGATTAATAGCCCATTGGCATCTGGGGCATAGTTTTATCTTTTTCTTCTATCTTATCAACAACAATACACTCTGTTGTCAAAAGCATTGAAGCGGCAGATAATGCGTTTTCAATACAAGATCTTACCACCTTAACTGGATCAACTATTCCTCCCTTAATCATATCTTCATATTTATCATCTTTGGCATTATATCCTTCATTTATCTCTAATTTCTTAACCTCAGAAACAATTACTGAACCATCTTTACCAGCATTGTCTGATATTTTTCTTAAAGGATCTTCAAGAACTCTTTTAACAATTTCTAGTCCTACTTTTTCGTCTCCCTTTAGCTTCATTTCTTCTAATACTTTTTGGCATCTTAAAAGTGCAACGCCACCTCCAGGAACAATTCCCTCTTCAATGGCTGCTCTTGTTGCAGACAAAGCATCTTCTGTTTTATGTTTTTTAGCTTTTTGTTCAATCTCAGTTGCTGCTCCCACCTTTATTACCGCCACTCCCCCCGTAAGTTTTGCCAATCTTTCTTGAAGCTTTTCTTTTTCATAAGTTGAATCTTGACTATTAACTTGATTTCTAATTTGAACGATTCTTTTCTCAATTTCTGTTTTTTTGCCCCTTCCGTCAACAATAGTTGTACTATCCTTTGTAGATATTATCTTTCTTGCTTTGCCTAATTGATTAAGCTCAACATTTTCCATTGTTATTCCTAAATCTTCTGAAATTACTTGCCCACCAGTAACGATAGCAATATCTTGAAGTATTTCTTTCTTTCTATCTCCATAACCTGGGGCCTTAACTGCTAAAGCATTAAATGTTCCCCTCAATTTATTTACTATCAGTGTTGTTAGAGCATCGCCCTCAAGGCCTTCGGCAATAATTAAAATGTCTTTTCCTCCCATCTTAACAATTTTTTCTAACAAAGGAACGATTTCTTGAATTGATGTAATTTTTTTGTCCGTAATTAGAATATATGGATTATCAAGAATTGCCTCCATTCTTTCAGGGTCGCTTACCATATATGGAGAGACATAACCCTCATCAAATTGAAGTCCCTTAACTACTTCTTTTTCAATGCCCAGTCCTTTTGATTCTTCAATAGTAACAACGCCATCTTTTCCAATTTCGCTAATTGTTTTTGCAATCAACATTCCCAGATCACTATCTTCAGCCGAAATGGTAGCAACTTGAGCCATTTGTGCTTCGGTTGATATTGGTTTAGCAATTTTTTTCAATTCTTTTACTACCTCACCACAAGCTATTTCCATTCCCCTTTTAAGGGCTAGCGGATTGGCACCAGCAGTCACATTTTTTAATCCTTCTCTGATCAATGATTGAGCTAATAGTGTGGCTGTTGTTGTTCCATCACCTGCAACATCATTTGCTTTCTCTGAGACCTGTTTTACAATGCTTGCTCCAATGTTTTCTGCTTTGTCCTCTAATTCAATCATTTTGGCTATTGAAACACCATCGTTAGTAATTGTTGGGGAACCAAACTCTTCTAAAACAACGTTTCTGCCCTTTGGACCTAAAGTTATCGTAACTGCATCGGCTAATTTATCAACACCTGCTTTTAATTTTGCTCTTGCTTCTTCAGAATAATAAATTTGTTTTGACATATTTTTTATTCAATTATTGCTAATATATCTTCTTCTTTTAAAACTAGATATTCTTTATTATCAACTTTAATCTCGTGAGGACTATACTTGCTGAAAAGTACCATGTCCCCTTTTTTAACATTCATTGGAATAACTTTTCCATGACTGTTTGTTTTCCCTGGTCCAACAGAAATAACTTTACCCTGTTGAGGTCTTTCCTTTTCTGCTGATTGAGGAAGAAGAATTCCTCCTTTTGTTTTTTCTTCTTCTTTTAGTTGTTCAATTATTATATTATTTGACAATGGTTTTATTTTCATATTATTTTATCAATTAAATTATTAGAGTGATAATACTATTATATTAATTAATTTTTTGTTGTCAAGAAAATAGTAGCACAATCGTGTTACTATTTTTTAATTAATTATTAACCTTATTAGTTTTTTGATATTTTTTTAAACTCAACGTATGAATAAACAACAAGATAAATCATTCCAAGCAATAATGGAACAAACATAAACCAAAAGGCCTGATCTTTAAAGAATACGCCGAAAAGAATTATAATTGCCATTATCTTAAAGACCCTTTCCCCTACTTTATGGGTCTTGTCCCAAACAACATCATTATCTAGCGTCCAGGGCAACTTGATTCCTATCAAATAGTTTCTTTTTGCTTTTCCAACCAATTGACCAACAAAATAGAAAAAAATTGCTAGGGCAGGAATTATCGCTACGGTCATATCAAAATAATAGCCCATATTCCAAGCAATAGTTAAAGAAAAAACATACAACATAAAAAGATTAAAAATAATAATAAAATTTCCGTAGAAGCCCTTGAATTTTTCTATGTTGCTTTTTTTGGGATCAATCTTGGGAACAAGAATCATTGAAGCATTCATAAACAATATAAGGAGGGGCATAAAAAATAATCCCCAAAACTTAGACATATAACCATCAACTTCTCCTTTAGCGTTCCAATGAGATGCAATTTGTTCAGGCATTAAAGGATAAAAGTATGCTCCGACAATAAACATGATTAATATAATAATAATGCTTGAAAATATAGTTTTTTTCATAATATATTGACTTTAATAATAATTCTGCTATCATAATAGCATATGAACGGACTTGTAGTAAAGATCATTTCCGGAATAATCGGAATTGGTATTTCTATATATACTCTTTCGGGAGTAACTTATGATGGCGAAATAAAAACTATTCTTCTGGTTGGATTAGTAACTGGATTATTATTATTCTTTATTAGGCCTATTCTCTCATTGATAACCCTACCGATAAGATTAATAACATTTAACCTATTCTCTATTGTTATTATGATTTTCTTAATATGGCTAGTTAATGAATTATTTCCTTCATATATGTTTGATATAAGCGGAATTAATAATTTTATTTTTTCAACATTAATAATTTGGGGTACAGAAAAACTGACCTCAGCAATCTTATGAAAGAACAATTACTTATCGCACAAACAATAGTATCTGTCTTGCTTGTTATTCTGATTCTTTTACAACAACGCGGAACCGCACTAGGATCTGCCTTTGGTGGAGGAGGAGAGGTTTACAGCACAAGAAGAGGAGTTCAAAAAAAGTTGATGTATGGAACAATTATTCTAACATTGGCCTTTCTTGTTCTTGCTATTCTAAACTTGCTATCTTAAAAAATGATAAAACAAAATAAGTGGCCCTCTAAAAAGCAGTGGCTACAATTCTTTAGAGTTTTAGGAAAAAAAGAAAAGATTTTCTTTTCTGCTGTTTTAATTTTTTTCATTACTTCCCTTTTGATTTGCCTTCATTCTTTTTATATCAACAATACAGTTTTAGTTCCTGCTGATTATGGACACATTAAAGAAGGACTAATCGGACAACCCCAATTAATCAATCCCCTATATGCCTCTGTTTCCGAAACAGACAAAGATATTATTGAGTTATTATTTTCGGGACTAATGAAGTACAATAGCCAAGGAGAAATTGTCCCCGACTTGATAAATGAATACAAGGTTGAGAATAATGGCAAAGATATTATTTTTTCAATTAAAGAAAATGTTAAATGGCATGATGATAAACAATTAACAATAGATGATGTTATTTTTACAATTGATTTAGTTCAAAAAACAGAATACTCAAGCCCATTAAGAACAAACTGGTTGGGAGTAAAGATTGAAAAAATGTCAGAATACAGCGCACTACTAACCCTAAGACAAACATACACCGGATTCAAAGAATCGCTAGTCAATCTTAAAATTATGCCAAAGCATATATGGGAAAACAAAACATTTCAAGCGATGACATCAAACGTTCAATTAAACATCTTTCACCCAATTGGTAGTGGACCATATAAAATAGAAAAAGTTAATCAAAACAGCGATAAAACAATTAGATCAATAGTTCTTCAAAAAAACAATAATTATTATAACGACCCCGCACACATAAGCAAAATTGAGTTTTTCTTTTTTAATAACGAAAATGCTTTGAAAAAAGCTCTAGAAAAAGGAACGATTAATTCAGCAAGTATTGATGGATATAGCGAAGCTAAAATAATTGAAATGCCAAGTTATTATAATCTTTTCTTAAATAATCAAAAAAAACCATTAGATGACAAGGAAATAAGGCAGGCCCTAACATTATTAACAACAAGAGAATTAAAGTCCCCCTTCCTATCAAGTTTCTATAACCTATTAGAGCCAGAAAATGCTTTATTGTTTAATGAAGAAGAAGGAATAAAATTATTAGAAAAAAATGGCTATACCCTTCAAGAAGGAGTTAGGATAAAAAAAATAGAAAAATCAAGTGGTTTTCAATTTAGCAAGACACTACAGTTAGGAAGCAACAATGCTGAAGTAAGAAAACTTCAAGAATGTTTATCCGATGATCCAGAAATATATCCATCAGGAACTATTTCTGGATACTTTGGACAAGAGACAAAAAATGCAGTAGTCCTTTTCCAAGAAAAATACAAAGATGATATTTTAGTTCCAAATAATCTAACAAAAGGAAATGGAATTGTTAAAGCATCAACTATTAAAAAATTAAATGAAGTATGCTTTATTGTTCCCGAAGAAACAATTCAAATGTCTTTTGTTTTAAAAACAACCACTCATCCAAAATTAGTTGAATTAGCAGAAAAAATTAAGGAACAATGGGGCGGATATGGAATCCAAGTTGAAATAAAAACATACGACGATAGTTCTATTAAAAAAATAATTACCGATAGAGATTTTGATGTTTTGCTTTTCGGGGTTCAATTAGGAGGAATGCTTGAGCCAACTCCATTTTATCATTCTTCTCAAAGAGTTGATCCAGGATTAAATTTATCACTTTATCAAAATACAGATGCAGACAAAATTATTGAAAAGATTAGAACTCTTGAAGGAGAAGAACGATTAAGCGCTTTGTCAGAACTAGAATCAATAATCATTAAAGACGCTCCCGTAATCCCCCTTTATCAAGTAAATTATTATTATATTATAAATAAAAAAATTAAAAACTTCACAATTGAAAAAATTGTTGAACCCTCAAAAAGATTCGTAGAAATAAATAAATGGTACGTAAAAGAAAAAAGAATATGGAAATAAAGAAAAACAAAAAATATACAAAACAGCACCATCATAGTGGTGGTGACTCACTAAAAATCATTCCCCTGGGTGGACTAGGAGAAGTTGGAAGAAATATGACCCTTCTTGAATACAAAAACTCAATTCTAATTATTGATATGGGTTTTCGTATGCCTGAGGAAACAATGCCTGGAATTGATTATATCATTCCCGACATTTCATATTTACTAGAAAACAAAAGATATAAGAACGTCGTTGGTGTCGTAATCACTCATGGTCATTATGATCACATTGGTGCCGTTCCATATATTTGGAATAGGATTGGCAATCCACCAATATATGCAGCCCCACTAGCAAAAGGAATAATTCTAAAAAGACAAGAAGAATTTAAAGATCAGCCAAAACTTGATATTAATGAAGTTAAAGATGGATCAAAAATAAAACTTGGCATTTTTGATATTGAATTCTTCAGACAAAATCACAGCATTCCAGATAATATGGGTCTTTTAATTAAAACACCTGCAGGAAATATCGTTCACACGTCCGATTTTAAATTTGATGACTTCCCCGTTAACGAACAACCAACTGATTTTAAAAAACTGGAGAGAATAGCAAAAGATGGAGTTCACTTATTAATGTGTGACTCAACAGGAGCAGAAGAACCAGGACACTCTTTGTCTGAAAAAGATATTTTTGAAAATATGGATAAGATATTTGCAGCAACAAAAGGAAGAATTATTATGGCGACATTCTCTTCTCTAATAAACAGAATCCAACAAGCAGTTACTCTTTCTGAAAAATATAATAGAAAAGTTGGTTTTATTGGACACTCAATGAGAAGCAACGTTGAAGTAACAAAAAAATTAGGATACTTGAAATCACAAAAAGGAACTCTTCTAAAGAAAGTTGCTGAAGTTAATAATTTACCCGACAATCAAGTAACTATTCTTTGCACAGGTGCCCAAGGAGAAGAAAATGCAGGATTAATGAAAATTGCCACAGGAGAACATCAATCAATTTCAATTAAACCAGGAGATACTATTGTTTTTTCATCTTCTGTTATTCCAGGAAATGAAAGATCGGTTCAAATGTTAAAAGATGATTTTATAAGACAGAAAGCAAATGTTTTCCATTATAAAATGATGGATATTCATGCAGGAGGTCACGCTCAAAGAGATGAAATAAAACAAATGATAGGCATAATGAAGCCAAAGTTCTTTATGCCCATACACGGACAATTTTCAATGATTTTTGCTAATGCCAGATTAGCTGAAGATGAATGCGGATATAAAGAAAATCAAACACTTCTTGCTGATAACGGAAATGTCGTTAATGTTACAAAAGACAAGGTGTTTATTGATAAAAAGAGTGTTAGCGCAGAATATATTATGGTTGATGGTCTTGGTATTGGTGATGTGGGAGAGGTTGTGTTAAGAGACAGGCAAATGCTGGCAAAAGATGGTATATTTGTTATAATAGCAGTAGTTAATAGAAAGACAGGTAAGGTTCAAGAATCCCCTGACATTATTTCAAGAGGATTCGTTTATCTAAAAGAATCAAAGGACTTGCTCTATCAAGCAAGGAAAAGAGTTATCGCAACTATTGAAAAGTCAACAACATCTGGCCAAGTAACAAATTGGACTTATGTTAAAGATAATGTAAGAAATAATCTTGGCGATTTCCTTTTCCAAAAGACACAAAGACGCCCAATGGTTCTACCTGTAATAATTGAAGTATGAAAAAAGTTTTTAGTGGAATTAGACCAACCGGAGATATACATATAGGAAATTACCTAGGTGCTATTAATCAATGGGTTCAATTACAAAACGAAAATGATTGTATTTTTTCTATTGTTGATTGGCACGCTATTACTACGCCCTATAACGAAAATACTCTTCAAGATACAATTCTTGAGGTTGCTTCAATATATCTTGCTTGTGGAGTTGATCCCAATAAATGCATATTATTTATTCAGTCAGACGTTAAACAACACACTGAACTTGCTTGGTTGTTAGGATCAATTATGCCTCTAGGAGAACTTCAAAGAATGACCCAGTTTAAGGATAAATCAAAAAAACACAAGGAATATATTAATGCTGGATTATTAAACTATCCTGTTTTGATGGCAGCGGATATTTTACTTTATGATGCTGATCTTGTTCCTGTAGGAAAAGACCAAAAACAACACGTTGAGCTGACAAGAAATATAGCTCAAAAATTTAATAGTAAATATGGAGAAACTTTTATTCTTCCAGAACCACTAATCTCAAAAGAAGGAGCAACTATATATTCTCTTCAAGAGCCAGACAAGAAAATGTCTAAAACGGGAGATCCTAAGGGTTGTATTGGTATTTTTGAAAAACCAGAAGATATTAAAAAGAAAATAATGAGCGCTCAAACTGACTCAGAAAATGAGATACGATTTGATTTAATAAAAAAGAAAGGAATATCAAATTTATTAAATATCTATTCCCTATTTTCTAAAAAAACAATTAAGGAGATTGAAAAAGAATTTATTAATAAGGGATATGGTGACTTCAAAAAATCACTAACTGAATTATTAATTGAAAAACTAACAGCAATTCAAGAAAGCAGAATAGACAAAGAAGAAATTAAAAAAATTCTTGATAAAGGAAAAAAACTTGCGGCAAAAAGAGCAGAAGAAAAAATGAAACTTGTTAGGAAAAGAATGGGACTATCTCTTTAATTTTAGTGTCTAATAATTCTTTGGTTTTTGCCTCAACAATTAATCTTAAAATTGGTTCTGTGTTTGAGCCCCTTAATAAAAACCACCAATCATCAAAATCAATTCTGACGCCGTCTATTTTTGTTATTTTTCCCTGAGAATATTTTTTTTCTATTTCTTTGATTATTAATTGTTTATCTTCAACTTTAAAATTAAGCTCTCCTGAGTGGTAGTATTTTTTAAAGGGATTAATTAATTCTGATAATTTTTTATCTTGCATTACTTCAAACAATTTATAAATCACAAAATATGGTGATTCATAATATGATAATCCTTGTTTTAAATAATAATGACCAGAGTATTCTCCACCGAAGAAAATATCATCATCTTTCATCTTTTGTTTTATAAAAGAGTGCCCTACCCTATACATCACTGCTTCTTTTGCAGTTTCTTTTACAACATTACTACAGCGAAGATCATATAATATTTTTTTATTAATGTTTTTTGCAATTAACGCAATTATTAAATCAGAAGTAATAATTTCTCCATTTTCGTCAATAAAAAAAACCCTGTCTCCGTCTCCATCAAAAGAGATTCCCACATCAGCTCCGTATTCCAATACTTTTGCTTTTAAATCCTTAACATTTTCTTCTTTTAGAGGGTCGGGCTCGTGATTGGGAAAACTACCATCAAGCTCACTATTAATATGAAACAATTGAACGCCACTTAACATTTCCCCAACAATTAAACCAGAAACGCTGTTAGCTGTATCAACAACAACCTTAAGGTTGTATTTTTTTCTCTCAAAAGAATTAATATAATCGCTAATAATGTCTTTTTTGTAAATTGTTCCCTTCTCTGCGGAAACAAAATTATTTTGTTCAACTAATTTCTTTATTTCATTAATTCCATCTTCACCACTCAAGGGCATTGCATCGCTCCTTACCATTTTAAAACCATTATATTCTGACGGATTATGACTTGCCGTAATAATAACCCCCCCATTGCAGTCCAAGTTAGAAACAGCAAAATAAAACATTGGTGAAGTTGATAGTCCAATATCATAAACATCACTTCCTTGATCATTAATTCCCCTTGTAAGTGCCTTAAAAAGAGATTCTGACGACAATCTATTGTCCCTTGCTACAACTATTTTTTTACCAATGTATGTTGCAAACGCTCTACCTATTTTATAAGCAATATCTTCGTTTAAGCCCTCTCCGTATATTCCTCTGATGTCGTATGCTTTAAATATCATAGCATTATTATATAATAAAATTGACCGCTTGACCAGTTGGCTTAAAATTGGTATATTATAAACACCTTAAATGCCTTCGCACGCAAGATAAGGATAATAATAAATAAAAAATGTTTTACGAAATAAACCTATTAATTTCACCCACATTGGGCGAAGAAGATGCTATTTCTTTTGTAGGAAAACTTCAAGAAGATTTGACCTCTTATGGAAAAATTGACGGAGAAGCAAAACCAGAAAGAATAAGATTAGCTTATTCAATTATGGACCAAAGTGATGCATGGTTATACTTTTTTAACCTACACATTGAAAACGAAGAAATAGATAAAAAAGAAGTTCTTGATGCGGTTGAAAAGAAATTAAAAGAAAGTGGTAAGATTCTTAGATCCCTTTTTATTAAGAAAGAAACCAAATCAAAAAAAGAGAAAAAGAAAAGAGTTCCTAAGGCGCTAGAAAGTGTAACTAAAAAGAAAGAAGATCTTGAAAAAATTGACGAAAAATTAGAAGAAATGTTAGGAGAATAATAATAATTTAAAAATATGAACCTAAACAAAGTATTTTTAATCGGAAGGATTGCTTCAGACATTGAAATGAAGTCAACTCCATCTGGTCAAAGTGTCGCAACCTTCTCATTGGCAACAAGCAGAAAGTGGAAAGATAAATCGGGTCAAATGCAGGAAGATTCTCAATTCCACCGAATCGTTCTCTGGGCTAGATTGGCCGAAATTGTCTCTCAATTCCTTTCTAAGGGCTCTCTCGTAATGATTGAGGGAAGAATACAGAATAGAAGCTGGGAAGACAAAAATGGTGTTAAAAGATACACAACTGAAATAATTGGTGAATCAATCCAAATGGGACCAAAGGGTCAAGGAGGTGAAGCACCAAAAAAGCCACAAGAAAAAATAGACGAGGATATTCCAGTCATTGAAGACGGGGACGAAATAGACATAAAAGATATTCCCTTTTAATAATAAATAAAAATATGTATTGTTACTTTTGCAAAAGAAATATAGATGATATTAATTTCCGCGATATAGAAAATTTACAAAGATATATTTCTAAATCAGGAAAGATAAAACCAAAGAAAAAAACAGGTGCTTGCTCAAAGCATCAAAGACAAATTACTATGGCCATCAAAAGAGCGAGAATAATGGGATTACTTCCATTCGTAGTAAAATAAAAGAACCTTCAAAGGTTCTTTTCTTTTATTGCTTTCTGTATTTCTTTTAATATCTTGGGGTTTTCTTTTAAGAATTCTTTTGCTTTTTCTATCCCAACCCCCAACTTAACTTCACCATAAGCAAAGTGAGCTCCTGATTTTTTAACAATATCTTCTTTTACTCCTAAATTAACTGCTTCAGAATATCTTGATATTCCTTCGTTGTAATAAATATCAAACTCTGCTGTCTTAAAAGGTGCAGCAACTTTATTCTTAACAATTTTTGCCTTTACTCTATTTCCAATAATACTCTCTCCCTGTTTTATCTGAGCAATTCTTCTTAACTCAATTCTCACCGAACTGTAGAACTTTAAAGCAAGACCTCCTGGGGTTGTTTCTGGATTTCCAAACATAATACCAATTTTCATTCTTGTTTGGTTTAAAAATATAACTATTGTTTTAGTTTTGGAAACAATAGAGGAAAGTTTCCTTAATGCCTGTGACATTAATCTTGCCTGAAGTCCAATTTGTAACTCTCCCATCTCCCCTGCTACTTCTGCCTTTGGAACTAGTGCAGCAACAGAATCAATTACTATTACATCAACCTCTCCCGATCTAACTAAACTTTCAACAATTTGAAGACCCTGTTCTGCTGAATCGGGTTGAGAAATTAAAAGATCGTTTACATTAACTCCAATCCTTTGGGCATAATCAGGATCTAGTGCGTGCTCAGCGTCAATAAAAGCAGTAACCCCTCCTGACTTTTGAGCTTCGGCAATAATACTTAGCGAAAGTGTTGTTTTCCCAGTACTTTCTCCTCCATATATTTCAATAATTCTGCCCCGTGGAATACCCATAACACCCAAAGCCAAATCTATAGAAAGAGATCCGGTTGAAACAACATCAACGTTTACTTTTTGGGCGTCTTTTAGTTTCATTATCGCCCCTTCGCCATATTTTTCTTGAATCTCTGATATTGCCTCTTCAAGATTAATTTTTTCTTTTTCTTCTTTTTTCTTTGCCATGAATTATTTTTCTTTTTCTAGGCGTTGTTTTTCTCTTAGACTCTTTTCCCTGTAATCTATAACTTTTCCAGGAACTTCTATAATACCACTAAGTTGTCTTTCTTTTATTGGATCAACTATTTTTTTTGGAAGATCTCCATCATCGGCAATTTTTTTGATTCTATCAAACTTGCTTAAATTTTCTTGAGGGTTTCTTTCCTCATTACTATTCATAAATGGATTTTCTATTGACATATTTTTTTATTATTAATTAATTATTATTAATTATCTTCTTCGCTAAAATATACTTCTCTTGGCTTAGCTCCTTCTTGTGGACCAACGATGCCTCGCTCTTCTAATATGTCCATTAACCTTGCAGCTCTAGCATACCCTATTCCTAACCTTCTTTGCAATAGCGAAGTTGAGGCCTTCTTTGAAGATATGACCGTTCGCTTTGCTTCTTCATACATAGGATCCTCTTTAGAATAGAAATTATCCATCTGAGTTTCTGGGGCCTCATTTGATTTGTTTAGTTCACTCATTAATGAATTTTCCTCTTCATTTTCTGTTTCTAATAATGTTTCTGGAGCTTCTTCTTTTATTGCAATGTTAGAATCAGTAATCCAATTAATAACCTTTTTAATTTCATTTTCTGATATGAATGGATTTTGAACTCTTTTTGGTTTAGAAAATTCTTTTGATAGTAAAAGCAAATCACCTTTTCCTAATAATTTTTCTGCTCCTGATCCATCTAGTATAGTTCTGGAATCAACAAGTGAACCAACTTTTAGGGCAATCCTTGATGTGATGTTTGCCTTGATTAAACCAGTAATAACTTCTACTGATGGTCTTTGAGTCGCTAAAATTAAATGTATTCCAGTTGCTCTAGACATTTGAGCCAATCTTACAACATATGACTCAATTTCTTTTCCCTTAACGCTCATTAAATCAGCCAATTCATCAATAATTAAAATAATGTAAGGAAGTTTATCTTCTCCTTTCTTTTCCATTTTTTGATTGTAAGATGTGATATCTCTGCTGTGAGCCTCAGCTAAAACAATAAACCTTCTTTCCATTTCTCCAACTAACCATTTTAAGGCAACAAGCGTCTGATTAGCATCATAAATTACCGGACATAATAAGTGCTCTAAATTAGAATAGATTGGGAATTCTACTCTTTTAGGATCAACCAAAATTAATTTCATTTCGTTAGGACTATTTCTGTATAACAAACTCAAAACAATAGAGTTAAGACATATTGTTTTTCCTGAACCAGTTGTTCCTCCAACTAATAAGTGAGGCATCTCTGCTAAATCGGCAAAAGTTGGTGTTCCTTTAACGTCTTTTCCTAAAGCCATTAAAAGAGGCGCAGGAGAGTTTTTGAATTCGTCTGTGTCTAATGTTTCTCTTAAGCTCACAACTGCTCTTTTCTTATTTCCTATTTCAATTCCCACAAGAGATCTTCCAGGAATTGGGGCTTCAATTCTGATTGTTGGACTCGCTAGCGCAAGGGCTAGATCATTTTGTAGTGCTGTAATTTTAGACAATTTAATTCCCTCTGCTGGCTTTAGAGTATATTGAGTAACCGTTGGACCAACATTAACTTCAGACATTTCAACTGGTATTCCAAAGGTATGCAAGGTTCTCTTAATCACTGAAGAATTATATGATATGTCTCCCCCTTCAGGATTTCCTCCTTTTTTTGATAATAAATCAAGGGGTGGATATTTATATTCTTTATTTTCTTCTTTTTTCTGTTCAAATGTTTTTAGATTTTTGTCTTCTTTTTTAACTTCACTTTCTATTATCTTTTCCTCTTTTTTGGGAATAAATTTGCTCAAATCAAAAGATGGCTTATTCTTTGCTATTTCAACTTTTATTTCTTCTTTCTTTTCTACTTCTTCTTCCTCCTCTTCTTCATAATCTTCAATTGTTTTTCTAAATGGTTGAATAATTATCCACAAAGAAATTAAAATGGCAATTGAAAATAGAGCGTAAGAAACAATATAATCAAGTCCGTTTAATATTGGCCAAGATATTAAATATCCAATCCAGCCACCGTCTAGTGATTTATTCCAAACAAACTCATTCGCTAGTTCTGGACTTAATAAGCTAAAAAAGCCAGATAATCCAAGGATTAAAATAATTGTTGAAATAATCAAAGAGTTTCTGTTTTCTTCAAAGTGTTCTCCGCCTCTTAACATTATAATTCCAAAAACAGCAAAAATAATTGGAAGAATGTATATAACATTACCAATTAAAAAATCAAACATCTTTTTGAGAATTTCGCCAATCGCTCCAGCGTTTCCCGAAAAAGAAAATACGAAAATAACAGCTAAAAGAAAAGACAAAGAAGAAAACAAATATCTCTTTGTCTTTTCGGGTAAGGAAAAATTAAACTTCCTTACTGAAATAATTTTTTTCTCTTTCTTTTTCTTTTTTGCCATAGCTACTTTTCTTCCTTCTTATTGTAGCTTAATCCCGTCCCAATTGGAAGTAGTTTACCCAAAATTACGTTTTCTTTTAGTCCCCTTAATTTATCTTCTTGCCCTCTTAGTGATGCCCCTATCAAAACCTTAGATGTTTCTTGGAATGATGCTGCTGATAGGAAGCTATCAGTATTTAGAGCAACTTTTGAAACACCTAAAAGTAAATCATCGGCTTGAATAGGTCTCTTGCCTGCCTTTTCTAACTCTTCGTTTTCTTCAAGGAATAGGGCCCTAGATATAATCTCTCCTTGACTTAATTTGCTGTCTCCAGAGTCCTTAATTTTTACCCTTGAGAACATTTGTCTTACAATCACTTCAATATGCTTATCATGAATTCCTACTCCTTGAGAGATATATACTTTTTGTATTTCAGAAATAATATAATCTTGCACTGCTTTTACTCCCAACAATTTGAATAATTTTTTAAGGTCAATTGATCCAGCAACTAATGGCTGTCCTTTTGATACCACGTCTCCTTCCTTAACTAATAATTCTATAGAAGAAGAGACTGGGTATTCAACAATATCATCTTCTTTTGATTTTCCATTTTCTTTGACAGTTAAGACCTTAATTATTCCCTTCTTGTCATCAATTTCAATAACTTTTCCGTCTTTTAGGGCGATCTCTGCCTCTCCCTTAGGGGGCCTTCTTTCAAAGACCTCTTCAACCCTAGGCAAACCTCTTGTAATATCTGCCTCACCTGCTACACCTCCTGTATGAAATGTTCTCATTGTTAATTGAGTTCCGGGCTCACCAATTGATTGAGCGGCAATAACTCCCACCGCTTCTCCAATGTTAATTAAACCTTTCCATCCTAAATCAAGACCATAACATTTTTGACATATGCCCCTTGTACATTTACAAGTTAGAGGTGATCTGATTTTAACAGTTTCAATTGCCTCTATACTTTTTATTTTTTGTGCTATTTTTAAATCAATAATTTCTCCATTTTTTACAATAACCTCATTTGTTTCTGGATCAACTATTTTTTCCAGCGAAACCCTGCCAAATATCTTGTTAACAAAATCCTGATTAATTTCATCGGCATCTTTTTTGCTTACCACTAATCCCTCCTTGTCTCCACAATCTTTTTCATTAACAATAACATCATGAGCAACATCAACCAATCTTCTAGTTAAATAACCTGAAGTAGCTGTTCTTAAGGCGGTGTCAGCAGTACCTTTTCTAGCTCCGTGAGTTGAAATAAAGTATTCTAGAACATCAAAACCTTCCTTAAATGAACTCTTAACAGCCAATTCAATAATTTTACCTGTTGGACTAGCAACAAGACCTTTCATACCTGCCATTTGCACTGGTTGAGACCATGAACCCCTAGAACCTGAATCAATAATACTAAACACAGGACTTTCGTGAGAGATTGATTGAGGAACAAGTTTTTCAATTTCTGATTTTACTTTTTTCCAGACCTCAATTACTTGGGTTGTTTTTTCGTCACGAGAAAGAAGACCTTTTTCATAATAATCATCAATCACTTTAATCTTTTTCTCTGCTTCAGCAATTAGTTCTGGTTTTTCTTTAGGAACAGTTAGGTCAGTCATACCCCATGTTATTCCTGAACGAGTTGCAAATTCAAATCCCAACTTTTTAATTTTATCCAATGTATCAACTGCGCCAGAACCATAAACATCAATTACTTTATTGATCATTTTTTTAATCGCCTTTGAATCCATTGTTTCATTTTGATATTCAAATCCAACTGGTAAAACATTATTAAAAATTATTCTTCCAGCACTGGTTTCAATAATCTCATCATTAACCCTTACTTTAATTAATGCTTTTATATTTATCTTTTTAAGATTATAAGCAATCAAAACCTCTTCTTTTGAACCAAAAACTCTACCTTCTCCTTGTGCACCGGGAACAATTTTAGTTAAATAATAACAACCTAAAATCATATCCTTTGTTGGAATCATAATTGGGTCTCCAGTTGATGGTTTTAGTAAATTAACAGCCGAAAGGATTCTTTCCTTTGTCTCTGCTTGTGCTTCATCTGACAATGGAACATGGATAGCCATTTGGTCTCCATCAAAATCAGCATTGAAGGCAGTACAAACTAAAGGGTGCAAGCGAATCGCTTCTCCCTCAACTAGTATTGGCTTAAATCCTTGGACACCTAAACGATGAAGTGTTGGAGCTCTGTTTAGTAAAACATATTTTTCCTTAACTATTTCTTCAAGGGCCTCCCAAACTTCATTTGTTTCTTCCTCAATTAATCTTGATGCTCCTCTAACATTAAAAGCAAGCTCTCGTTCTAGTATCTTCTTGATAACAAATGGTTTAAATAATTCTAGAGCCATTTTTTTAGGAACACCACATTCATCTAATTTCAACGTTGGACCAACCACAATTACACTTCTTCCTGAATAGTCAACTCTTTTTCCTAACAAGTTTTGTCTAAATCTTCCATTTTTGCCTTGAAGCATATCAGCCAAACTCTTTAACAATCTTCTGCCACCTGTTGATGCTTGAGTTGTTGTGCTCTTACGCATATTATTATCAATTAAAGCATCAACTGCTTCTTGAAGCATTCTTTTTTCATTTCTAACAATTACGTCAGGAGCATTAATCTCTAATAAGTATTTCAATCTATTATTTCTATTAATTACTCTTCTGTATAAATCATTAAGATCAGATGAAGCATATCTTCCCCCATCTAATTGAACCATCGGTCTTAAATCGGGTGGTAAAACAGGCAAAACATCAATAAACATCCACTCTGGCTTTATTTTAGCGGAAATCATATCTTTAAATATCTTTAATCTTCTTTGGATAATCTTTTTATCCTCAGTTGATTTTTTGGCTTCCATTTCTTTTTCAATTTTAGAAACTTCTTTGTTTAAATCTAATTTTGAAAAAAGATTTTTAATTACTTCCGCTCCTGTTCCCGCCTCAAAAACTTCACCATATTTTAATGAAAGAGCATGATATTCATTTTCATTTAAAACAGCTAATAAAGATATTGAGTCAAGTTCTTGCTTTGCCTTATCTTTTGCTTTTTTCAAATCATTTAGAGCGATCTCTTGCTGTTTTTCATTTTCAATATTTTTCTTAATGTCTTTTGATTTTGATTTAAACTCTTCTTCAATTTCATTTAATATCCCCTTTTTTAAATCATCGTTAACGCTAGTAATAATATATGAAACGAAATAAATAACTTCTTCAATTTTGTGCAATGGAATACCCAAAACCATTCCTATTCTTGATGGAATACCTTTTAGAAACCAGATATGAGAAACAGGTGTAGCTAACTTTATGTGTCCCATTCTCTCTCTTCTTACAGATGATTTAGTTACTTCAACTCCACACCTATCACATATAATTCCTTTGTATCTTATTCTTTTATACTTACCACAATAACACTCATAGTCCTTTGTTGGTCCAAATATCTTTTCGCAAAACAAACCATCTTTTTCGGGCTTTTGAGTTCTGTAATTAATAGTTTCTGGTTTTGTTACTTCCCCGTATGACCATTCAAGGATATCTTGAGGAGAAGCTATTTTGATTTTGATTGATTCTAAATTAGAGACAAACATATTTTTATTTATTTTAATTAATCTTCTTCCTCAATCTTTCCTTTAATTATAACATTTAGAGAAAGAGCTTTAAGTTCTGATAACAATAAATTAAATGATGCAGGAATGTTTGGGCTCTTAATTTTCTCTCCCTTTAAAATTGCTTCGTAAGTAGCGGCCCTTCCAGTAACATCATCTGACTTGATTGTTAACATTTCTTGAAGGGTGTGAGCCGCACCATATCCTTCTAGGGCCCAGACCTCCATTTCTCCAAATCTTTGTCCTCCAAATTGAGCTTTTCCTCCTAATGGCTGTTGGGTGATCAAAGAATAAGGACCAATTGAACGCATATGGATCTTGTCTTCTACCATATGAGCCAACTTCATTACATACATATATCCAACAGTAATCCTTTCTGGGAAAAATTCTCCTGTTTCTGGGTCTACTAGTTTTAACTTTCCATCTTCAGGGTATCCCGCTGCTCTCAATTCTTCTTTTATATCATCTTCAACCGCACCTGATAAAGATGGCGTTTCTGCTAAATAACCCAATTTGCTGACTGCTAGACCAAGGTGTGTTTCTAAAATTTGTCCCAGGTTCATTCTTGAAGCAACTGATAATGGATTAAGAATAATATCTACTGGTCTTCCGTCTTCTAAAAATGGCATTTCTTCTGCTGGCAAAACTTTAGCAATAATACCTTTGTTTCCGTGTCTTCCAGCCAATTTATCTCCAACCTGAATTTTTCTAACCTCTGAAATTCTAATCCTTATCTTTTTAATAACTCCTGGCTCCAATGAATAACCATCTTCTCTTGAAAAAACCTTAACGTCAGTCACCCTTCCCCTTTTTCCATGTTCAGCTCTTAGGGATGTATCCTTAACTTCTTTTGCTTTTTCTCCAAAAATGGCACGAAGCAATCTTTCTTCGGCTGATAAATCAGCTTCTCCTTTAGGAGAAATTTTACCAACTAAAATATCATTAGGACCAACTTCAGCTCCGATTCTAACTATTCCCTCTTCGTCTAAATCTTTTAATCTGTCTTCTCCAACATTGGGAATATCTGATGTAGTTAATTCTGGTCCAAGCTTGGTTTCCCTAACATCACAGAAAAAATCTTCAATGTGAACAGAAGTAAAAACATCTTCTTTAATTAATCTATCTGACAAAACAATCGCATCTTCATAAGTACTTCCTTTCCATGAAATAAAGGCAACCAAAAGATTTCTTCCTAAACTTAATCTTTGTTGGTCAATAGAACCACCCTCAATCAAGGCATCTCCTTTTTTAACCACGTCTCCCTTGTTTACTACTGGTCTTTGATGCATACAAGAATATTGGTTTGTTCTGTCAAAAATTCTAGGATAATATGTTTTGATCTTGCCTGATGTTGTTCCTTTAACTTGAACCTCACTAGCATCAACATAAACAACCTTGCCCGCTTCGCTAGCAACAACTAATTGACCGGAATCCCTAGCAGCCCAGTATTCCATTCCTGTTCCAACAAAAGGTGCCTCGGGATTAACCAATGGAACTGCTTGTCTTTGCATATTTGAACCCATTTGTGCACGATTAGCATCGTCATTTTGTAAAAATGGAATTAGTCCTGTTGAAACAGACACAAACTGTTGAGGTGAAACATCAATATAGTCAATATTTTCTTTTTCTATTTCGCCCGCCTCTCCTTTAATCCTTGCCTCCACCCTATCGTTTTTAATTGCATCTTTTTCATCTAATAGAATACTTGCTGGAGCAATATTATACCTTTCTTCTTCATTAGCATCCATGTAGAATGCTTCATTTGTTAGTTTTTTATTCTTAACCTTAAAATATGGAGTGTCTAAAAAACCATAAGGATTTAATCTTGCATAAAGTGATAAATGAGTTACAAGTCCTACGTTAGGACCCTCTGGTGTTTGAATAGGACAAATTCTTCCATAGTGAGATGGTTGCACATCTCTAACATCAAATCCAGCTCTTTCCCTTGTTAATCCTCCAGGACCAGTTGCAGTTAACCTTCTCTTGTGCTCAATTTCAGACAAAGGATTAACGTTGTCCATAAATTGAGAAAATTGACTTGCTGTAAAGAACTGTGTTACTTGTGCAGAAAAGGGTCTTGGGTTAATTAATTGTGATGGTGCTAGATTTTCAAAATCAAGAGTTGACATTCTATCTTTGATAATTCTAGACATTCTAGCAATACCAACTCTTAACTTACTTGACATTAGTTCTGATATCGTTTTGACCCTTCTGTTACCCAAATGATCAATCACATCAGCCATCGCTCTTGGATCGTTATTCAATCTGATTATTTCTTTCATTACTGCTACGATATCATTAACACTTAAAACCCTGTCTTCTTTGTTTATTTCGTCTTTTGACTTTAAACCAGGAACTCTTGACCACATTTTCCATCTTCCAACCTTAGACATATCATATCTATCAAAGTTAAAGAACATGTTAAAAATTAATTCTTTTGCAGCATCTGGATTAACCATCTCCCCCGCTCTTAATCTTTGATATATCTCTAAAAGCGCTTCTTCTTGAGAATTAGTAATGTCTTTTTTGATTGTTTCTTCAATATATGAAACCTCACCATTATCAAAACCAGTAAACATTTGTCTAATGTCATCGTCATTAAATCCACCCAGTGCTTTAAGAAGAGTTGTTGCTGGTAATTTTCTTTTTCTGTCTATTTTAACACTAAGAGATCCTGTTGCTTCTGTTTCAAATTCTAACCATGATCCACGATTAGGAATAATTTTAGCAGCGAAACATCTTTTTCCTTTTGTAATGTTTAATGGAAAAAATACTCCTGGTGAACGAGTTAATTGAGATATCACAACTCTTTCTACTCCATTTAAAACAAACGTTCCCTTATCGGTTAATAAAGGAAAGTTTCCAAAAAATATCTCCTGTTCTTGAGATCTTTTTGTCTTTAGATTTTTTAACCTAACTTTCACTCTTAGGGGTGCCTCATATGAATCATTGTTTTCTCTTGCTGCAAAACCAGTTGCATAATTTGGCTTGCCCAATTCATAGTCCAAAAAGTCCAATTCAAATTCTTTGCCTGTATAATCTTTAATCGGAGAAACTTCTCTAAAAAGTTCTTTTAATTCTTCCTCCCAAAATTGTCTCCAACTTTCCTGTTGCATAAAAATTAAACTAGGCAACGGATAAGATATTTTGCTTTTAGCAAAGCTTTTAATTTTAGTTTTCATATGATTTTATTATACTAAATACTAATTGGAAACAAAAAAATACCCTTGTTTTCTATTGGGCTTAAATACTATTTAATTTGAAGATAAGTGTTTTGAAATCAAAATACCAAGTAATTATATTACAAATTACATTTACACTATCATAAATAAATATATTGTCAAGTATTTCCCCTATTGTTAATCTTTAAGGCAACGGACAGAAAAGCCGACTAAACAGTGGTATGGATATTACAGTCTCTTGGATCAGAAAAGTCGTATCCGCTTATTGTTTTTATTATTTTCCTTTATTATCTCATTATTTAAAACGATGTCAACTTTAAGATTCTGTCACAACCATATTCTGTAGTATCCCTAGAGCAATAAAGGTAAAAACAAGATTACTACCACCAGAACTAACCAATGGCAGAGGAAGGCCAATAACCGGTAAAATACCCAAATTCATTCCAATATTAATAATCACTTGAAAGAAGATTGAAATTGAAATACCAATAGCAAACAATCTAGAAAAATTAGATCTTGCATCAAGAGCAACCTTAAGTATTCGCCAAAAAAAGATTGCAAACAAAGACAATAGCGTGGTTACTCCTATTAACCCCATTTCTTCTGCTATCACTGAAAAGATGAAGTCGGTCTTTGGTTCTGGCAAAAATCCATTCTGAACTTGTGAACCATTGCCTATTCCCTTTCCTAAAACTCCACCGGAACCAATTGCGATTAAGGCCTGATTTCTATTCCACCCAGCACCTAAAGGATCTTCTTGGGGATTAACATAACTTATTATCCTTGTTTTTTGATAATCTTCAAAAAGAAAAGACCACATCAAAACAAGAGAGATAATCCCAAATAAGCATAATATGATAAAGTTTTTTAATCTTATCCCCGAAACCATTAAAATACCGACCCAAATTGCTACTATTACCATAACTGAACCAAACTCTGGTTGAAAAAATATCAAAACAGCAGGGATAAAAGCATATATTCCAGAAAGAATAATATGTCTAATTTTATACATTTCAACATGTCTTCTACTAAAGTACTTTGCTAAAACAATAATTAAAGATATTTTCATTAATTCAATCGGGCTAAAACTTATTGGACCAATCATATACCAAGATTTAATTCCCCTTATTTCAGGAGCAAAGAAAAATATCCCGATTAAAAGAATTACCGAAAAGAAATAAAGGGACAGTATAATTGCAGAATTTTCTCTTATTGTCCTGTTATCAAAAAAACTAATAACAGTCATTGTTAAAATACCCAGCAAAAGAAAAACTCCTTGCCTATACGCATCAGAAAAATCACCCGAAGAAATACAGGCGCTGTAAATTGCAATTAAACCCATTAATGATAAAAAGATAGCAGAAATTGCTAAAACTAAATCTAACCTTTTGATGTGTCCGAATATATTCATCTAATCATTTTTAAAAACTCTGCTTCATTTATTGTCTTTACTCCAATATCTTTTGCTTTTTCATATTTACTGCCTGGCTTGTCCCCCACTATTAAATAATCTATATTTTTTGAAACAACACTAGAAACTTCTCCCCCTAATGATATTATTTTTTCTTTAGCCAATTCTCTACTTAAAGATTCCATTGTTCCCGTAATCACAAACCTCTTTCCCGACAATTTGTTGCTTGATTGTTTTTCTAAAAAGTATTTTACACCCTTTCTTTCCATTTCTTTTAAAAAGAATAAATTGTCTTTATCAGAAAACCAGCCAACGATTGATTCAGAAACAATTGGTCCAATATCACTTATACTCTCTAATTCTTCTTTGGTGGTTTTTTTTATTTCTTCAATTGTTTTAAATTTTTTTGATAAATCCTTTGATGTTTTTTGTCCAACATTTCTAATTCCCAGGGAATAAATAAATCTTGAAAATGGAACTTCTTTTCTTCTTTGTATATTTTCTATAATTTTTTGTGCTGATTTTTGAGCAAATCTTTCTAGGGGCAAAATATCCCCTTCTTTTAAATCAAATAAGTCAGAAGGAACAGAAACAAGGCCCTCTTCAATAAATTTTTCTAATACCTTTGGTCCAACACCATCTATATTAAAAGCCCCTCTTCCAACAAAATGCTTAAACCAACCAATTTTTCTTTTGAAACATTTTGTATTAGGACATCTCCAAACAACCTCTTCTGGTTTTTTAATTAAATTAATTCCGCATGAAGGACAACTATCAATCATTTTGAATGTTTTTTCTTTTCCCGTTCTTAATTCAGGAAAAACTTTACTTACTTCAGGGATAACATCTCCAGCCCTACCAACAACAACAGTATCGCCTATTTTCAGTCCCAACCTTTCAATTTCTTTTTCATTATGAAGCGTGGCTCTTGTAATAGTGACGCCATTTATATTCACTGGTTTTAATATGGCAACAGGTGTCATTGCTCCCGTTCTTCCAACTTGTATTTTAATGTCTTCTACTATTGTTGTTGCTTCTTTTAATGGAAACTTAAGGGCGATGGCTCCTCGTGGTGCCTTGCCAACAATGCCCAGTTTTTTAAAAATATCATTATTGTTAATCAAAACGACGAGTCCATCTATTTCATAAGGAAGGGCATCTCTAGATTTTTGCCAATAAGAATAAAAAGTAAAAACCTCGTCCATATTTTTACACAACTTACTATACTCATTGTTTGTTTTAAATCCAAACTCTTCCAATAATTGGTGCTCTTCTTGATGGGTTTTCTGCCCCATATCAGTTACAATGCTATAAATGTCTGCGTCTAATTTTCTTTCTGCTGTAATTTTAGGATCAAGTTGTCTAATTGACCCAGCGGCTAAATTTCTTGTATTGGCATAAGGGACATCTCTGTTCTTGTTTATTCTTTCAAATTCTTTTTTATTAATTATTGCCTCTCCCCTAACAATTAATTCACTAGGATAATTTCCTTTTAATTTAAGAGGAATTGATTCTATTGTTTTAATGTTTTGCGTTACATTTTCTCCAATTAATCCATCTCCCCTTGTAGAGCCAAGAAACAAAACACCATCTTTATAGACAAGCTCAATGGCTAGCCCATCTAGTTTTGGTTCGCAATAATATTCAAAATCAGCATTTAATAATTTCTTATTTCTTTTTTCCCAATTATCCATATCCTCCCTTGAAAAAGCATCGTTAAAAGAATACATTATGTTTTCTCTTTTAACTTTTTCAAAAGATTCCAACGGCTTGCCACCAATTCTTTGAGTTGGAGAATCTTTAGTGACAAATTGAGGGTATTCTTGCTCTAAATCAAAAAGTTCTTTTTTGAGAGAATCAAGGGCTTCGGGAGATATTTCTTCTGTATCTTTTACATGATAAAGATAGCGATGATAGTTTATCAGCTTTTTTAATTTCTCAATTCTTTTTTCAACATTATTTTCGTTCATTAGTAGGAAACCTCTATTCTTCTTTTTGTTCCGTTATATTCTCCTAGAGAACGAATGACCGTCCCTGAATCAAGACATGTTCCTCCATCAGGGATTTCAATAGTTACCGTATAGGCATAGCCATCTTCTCCAAAAGTATCAGAAAAACCATCACAATTTGTTCCACCGCTTATTGTTTGAATGTTAAACAATGCTCTTTCTATTCCTGAATCAGCAGCATAAAAGGCCTTAATGTTATAATCGGCATTAGAAGCTATTTTGGCTCCGCTTATTATTATGGTAGATAATCCCAAAACAACCGACAAAAGAATGGCCATCATTATGGTTATTAAATATAAAGAAATTCCTCTATTGTTTTTGTTTATCATATATTAAGTCTTCTTTGTGATATTGTTGTTTGGACTGTTAATTCTTTAGAACTTTCTTTGCTCATTGTTATTGCTATTGTTATTTTTGGCTGATGGGTGCTATCATCTCCATTTAAAGAAAAAACTAAATTGCTAACATTAAAAGAGCTTGATGTTATCGGCGTTGGAGTTCCAAGAGAAACGCTTGTTTCATCGCTAGAAATTCTTTCCTTAACTGCATTGCCTTCTAGAATAAACTCTCTGCAAACATATTTACTATTGGCGGCATCGTAAGAAATAAACCTAATACTATTTGTTCCAGTAACATAGTTTGATATTAGACCATTACAATAACCAGTTTCGTCTTTAACCGCCATTCTAATTTTATTAGCCATATAATCAAGCGCATAAGTTGATTGTTCAACTAATTCTTGATTTGCAATAATTCTTGTTTGGGTTCTTATTGAAACAATAAATATATTAATCAAAAGAGTTGATATAATACCAAAAAGAACTATTGATACGAGGGTTTCTATTAGTGTCAAACCTTTATTGTTTTTCATAATTCCCAATTATATATTATTGTTTTTGCCGTCATACTCTTATCTTCCCAATAAACATCAATTCTTATTTCAACTTCATTTTCTGTAATTGTTGCAATGGTGATTCTTCTTTTATAATATGTTCTAACATCGTTAGATGCTGGAACGTCAAGATATTTATAGTGCCCAGAACTATTTTCAATATACAAAACTCTTCCTTCTCCAACCCATGAAGAAAGGGTTGAATCATTGTAACTAGCTTCACAACCAGTATAACAATTTTCTAGTCCATCATCCCATAAATTTGATTGTATTCTATTTGTATCTCTGATATTTTTTACTATTTCTATTCCCTCTTGAACAAGATAAGCCGCAACAAAATTATCCCTTAATTGTTTAGATTGCTCTGAAAAACTTGAAATAACGGAAAAGGTTCCGACAATGCCTGTTGTTATAATAACAACTGATATAAGCATTTCTATTAAAGAAAATCCTTTTAATTTAATCATAATTTTGTTATTTCAATTCTACCAGAATTATTAATTTTTATCATCCTTTTTTGACTTTCATCGCTCGTTAAATGTATTGTAATTGAACCCTCGGAACCATGAGGATAATTTTCAATATATATAGTTGGATCAGGAGGGAAAAAAGAAATACTAAGATTTGATAATGAAACTGCGTCCCTTTTAAGATTTTCTATTTCAACATTGGAAGAAATATCAATCGTTTCTATTATTGAGTCCTCACTATCATAACAAGGAGTAATGTTGTTATTTTCATAAATTGAATAATCATTGCCGGCAACACTAAAGTATATTCCCCATCCATTAATATCCTCCCCTGTACCCAAACCAGATAAAGATTTTTGCTGAACAATTCTCATATCTTGAGCAATTTTTTGAGCAGTCCTATCTAATTCAAATGATCTATTGCTAGCACCATAATCAATAAAAGTAAGGGTAGACAATACTGCTATCATTGAAATAATTACTAATAATTCTACAAGTGTAAATCCTTTGTTTTTCATTTTTATATTAATGATAAATACCATTGAATAATTTTGTCACCCCAAAAAATAGTGACAAGTGCACCAGATAAAAGAAATGGTGCAAATGGAATTTCCGATTTTAATTTTTTTCTTTGCACTAAAATTAGTACTGTCCCTATTATAGCACCAAATAAAAATCCTAAAAAGAGACCAACTATTACATTCGGCCACTGAAGCAATAATCCAAGAAAGAACGCCAATTTAACATCTCCGAAACCCATCGCTAATCCCTTAGAAAAAAACCAGATTAGAAAGAAAAATAATGATGACCCAAGAGCCGTTGCTAGAATTAATAAAATATCACCGGTTAAAAAAACCCATATTAATGATAAAATAATACCCGAAAAAATAAAACTGTCTGGAATAATATAATATTTTAAATCATAAACAAAAATAATTATAAATATGGCCATTATCGCCCACAAGTAAATCATCTCTAGATTCAAACCAAATTTTAAATAAACAAATGAGAAAAGAATCGCCGTAGACAGCTCTACTAAAAAATACTGAATGGATATTTTGCTACCACAATAGCGACATTTGCCCCTAAGAAGAAGGTAGCTGATCACAGGAAATAAATCCCAAAAACCTAAATTATGCTTGCACTTAGGACAATAAGAATTACCGAAAACAAAACTTTCTTCTTTGTATGTTCTTAAAATAACACAATTAAGAAAGCTCCCTACAATCAATCCCAAAACAAAAATAAAAATAATCATAACATTATTGTATCAAAAAAAACCACCTTGGGAAAGGTGATTTTTATTATTTGCATTGATAATTTTCGTCACACAGATTTGCTACATCAAAATATCCCTCATAATCCATACACCAGAAACTTCCTGACGATAATTCTTTTATAATACAATATTTTGAGTTCGTTTCTCCCTTTTCGTTTATTTTAATTTTAATACTGCTGTTTAACTTGTTCATTATGTTGCTACACAAAATGTGACCGTTACCTATTCCCATAAAATTATTTTCGTCTAGTTTGCAAAAATCAACATCTACTTTTTGATTGCTATTGTTATAAAAACCGTTATCATTCTTAAATGTTTCTGCAATTGTTTTTATTTGCAACATACTATCTCTCACCTTAACATCATCAGGACTTAAAATTACATCTTTTTCTTTTGTTATAAAGAAAAAGATAAAAAAAACAAGGGCTATAACCGCTAGTGATGCGACTATTATCTTGATTATTAATAATTTATTTTTATCCATATTTATAATTTATTATTGTGGACAAACTGCAGCAGAACATTCCGTAGCAGCAACTTTGCCTGTACTATCCATACATAAAAAGCCACCTCCATTTAATGAAACACTCATACAATAAGCTGAAGTTGTAGGAGTTCCAGTAACTAATGATCCAGGGGATTGTTCGTTAATGTCAGTTACAAGAAGAGCTGCTTCTGTTGATGCAGCAAAACCAACGTAAGTCATCGGTGATTGAGAAATTCTAAAAAGTTCAGCAGAAGACCTTAATTGATCCATGGCTGATCTTATCCTAGCATCTTTAGCGCTATTCTGTGCCCCAGACATTGAAACAACAACTGCTCCTGACAATATACCGATAATAGCAATTACTACTAACAACTCAATTAATGTAAAACCTTTTTTATTCATTTTTTTAATTTTCTTTATTATTAATTATTAAGGGGCTGAACAAATTCCTGTTGAGGCACCACACGTTCCCGAACCATTAAAACTTGTATTAGAAACACACCATGATACAACCCCACTTGATCCAACTAGGGTTTTACTTACACACCATGCTGTTCCTGCAAGATCATCATCAATACCAACCACGCGAACAGTACCTCCTTGAGCATTAAGATCAGCTAATAGTGTTGCTATCGCACTATCATCTGCCCACATTGCTGTTTTGTAATATCCTCCCCCAGCACCATATTTGTAAACCTCTACTGCTGTTCTTATCTGTCCCAAACTTGATTTGATTCTAGCGTCTTTGGCGCTTCCTTGAGCTCCAGACATTGAAACAACAACTGTTCCTGATAATATACCAATGATGGCAATTACTACTAACAACTCAATT
>Ga0265297_10002503_pt1 | contig 37121 bp, 19 predicted proteins | sample Munlanlwell13791_FD_192502 | JGI IMG/M metagenome (GOLD analysis project Ga0265297, IMG submission 192502) | Leachate microbial communities from a municipal landfill in Southern Ontario, Canada - Leachate well 137-91 | ecosystem: Engineered > Solid waste > Landfill > Unclassified | place... | reverse complement strand
ACTAAATCGAAACGTGTTTTCACTAATGATCAAGCACTTATGAAATTGCTTTATTTAGTGCAAAGAAAAATATTGGAAAATATTAATCCTATTGCTGGGTGGAAGCAAATTATGGCACAATTTATTATTATTTTTGAACAACGATGGAATATCAATTAATTATCCTTTCTGACACAGTTTATTGAATAGACCCTAAAAATAAATTCAAATGGATGATTAATCAGTCTTATTGTGTGACGAATCAGTCTAAATAGATCACCAATCAATCTTATTGTGTGACGAATCAGTCTAAATAGATCACCAATCAATCTTATTGTGTGACAAATTAGTCTAAATGGATGACCAATTAGTCTAAATGGGTGACCAATTAGTCTAAATGGGTGATCAATTAGTCTTATTGTGTTACCAATTAGTCTAAATGGATCACCAATCCATGCTGATTTATTACAGTTATTCAATAATCCGAAACGGACTTATACCACTAAATTATTAAAATACAATAAATTAAACAATCATACAACCTTATGAACAAAATCATCAAATTATTCATCCTGCTATTGAGCCCCATTTTATTGATGGCTCAAACAACATCCTGGCCTGTTGTAAATACCGAAATGCTTCCCGGAACCCGTTGGTGGTGGTTAGGGAGCGCTGTAGATAAAACCAATCTGACTTATAATCTGGAAGAATATGGTCGTGCAGGCATTGGAACGGTGGAAATTACGCCCATATACGGGGTTCAGAAAAATGAAGCCAACGATATTCCATTCCTTTCGGACAAATGGATGGAAATGCTGAAACATACCACTTCGGAAACCAAACGCCTGGGTATGCAAACCGACATGAATACCGGTACCGGTTGGCCTTTTGGCGGTCCCGAAGTAACCATTGAAGATGCTGCATCGAAGCTTTTGACCAAAGAATATCTGGTTAAAGGAGGCGAAGATTTTTCCGACATCATTATTCCCGATGAAAAAAATCAACAAGGCAAAGCTAAACTCAGCCGGGTAATGGCTTTTGGTATCAAAAACCAATGTTTGGATTTGACATCGAAAGTGGATGCTTCCGGGAAACTTACATGGGAAGCACCCAAAGGTGATTGGAAAATTATTGCCGCATTCAATGGAAAAACCTTGCAAAAAGTGAAACGTGCGGCACCCGGGGGTGAAGGTTATGTGATGGATCATTTTTCTAAACGTGCTGTGAAGAATTACTTAAATCGTTTCGATAAAGCATTTACAGCTACAAATACGCCTTATCCTCATAACTTTTTCAACGATTCATATGAAGTTTATGGTGCCGACTGGACGGAGGATTTTTTTGAGCAATTTTATACCCGACGGGGATATAAACTGGAAGAGCATTTACCGGCATTTCTGGCAAAAGAACGCTCTGATGAAACTGCCCGGTTAGTTTCTGATTATCGTCAAACCATGTCGGACTTGTTATTGGAAAACTTTACACAGCAATGGACTGACTGGGCACATTCTCACGGCAGTAAAACCCGTAATCAGGCACATGGGTCTCCCGGGAATCTGATCGATTTGTATGCCACAGTTGACGTTCCCGAATGCGAAAGTTTTGGAATTTCCGATTTTGGTATCAAAGGTTTGCGCAAAGATTCGCTTACCATAAAAAACTATTCTGATATTTCCATGCTCAAATATGCATCTTCGGCTGCACATATTTCGGGTAAACCTTATACTTCATCCGAAACATTTACCTGGTTGACTGAACATTTCCGTGCTTCCTTGTCGCAATGCAAACCTGATTTAGACCTGTTATTCGTTTCGGGAGTAAATCACTGCTATTTTCAGGGAACGCCTTATTCGCCAAAAGAAGCTGCATGGCCGGGTTGGCAATTTTATGCTTCCATTAACATGTCACCTACCAACACCATTTGGCACGATGCACCGGCTATGTTTTCGTATATAACCCGTTGCCAATCTTTTCTGCAAATGGGTAAACCGGATAATGATTTTCTGATTTATATACCGGTTTACGATGTATGGAACGATCAGGATGGACTCTTGTTGCAATTTGACATTCATAAAATGGACAAACGCATGCCGAAATTTATTCATACTGTTCAAACAATTTACCAAAGTGGATATGACGTGGATTATATCTCCGATCAATTTATTCTTTCCACAAAATGTGTAAACGGCAGATTGATGACCACCGGTGGAAGTAGCTACCAGGCACTGATTCTACCTGCCGTTCAAAAAATGCCGGTAAACGTTCTCAGACATTTGATATCCCTGGTGGAACAAGGTGCGAATGTCGTTTTTATGGATAATTTTCCAAATGATGTTCCCGGGTTTGCCGGATTAAAAAGTCGCAGGGCAGATTTGAAAAAACTTTTGAAAAAGTTGGATAAAAAAATTGATTTTAATAAAACGACAGTTCAGACTTTGAAGCTAGGTAAAATTATTACGGGAAATGATTTCAGCAAAACCCTTCAGGCTGTTGGAACTGTACCGGAAGAAATGAAAACAAAATATGGATTACATGCCATACGTCGTTCTAATCCGGATGGATACCATTATTTCATCAGCGGTTTACAAAATAACGATGTAGACAGTTGGATAACACTAACCATTCCTGCAAAATCTGCAATGATTTTTGATCCGTTGACCGGTGAAAGTGGTAAAGCTAAATTGCGTGTTGAAAATGGTAAAACACAAGTCTATCTTCAATTGAAATCGGGAACTTCATTAATTTTGAAAACATTTACACAATCAGATATAAATGTGCCTGATTGGGAATATCTTCAGGCTCCAACGCAAATTATCGGTTTAAAAAATAACTGGAATTTGCATTTCGAACAAAGTAAGCCAAAGATCGACAGCCTGTTTATCCTGAAATCTCTTGGTTCCTGGACCGAACTAAACATTCGGGAAGCTAAAATCAATCGCGGAACAGGAATTTACAGGACTACTTTTACAATCGATGACTTAAGTTCCGATGAATATGTTCTTGATCTTGGCGACGTACGCGAAAGTGCCCGTGTAATCGTAAACGGACAGCCGGTAACGACACTTTGGTCTGTTCCATTCGAATGTAACATTGGTAAATACCTTAAAAAAGGAGAAAATTCCCTTCAAATTGAAGTGACCAATTTACCCGCCAATGCCATTGCAGAACTGGATAGACAAAAAGTAGACTGGCGTATTTTCAAAGAAATAAATTTTGTAGATGTAAATTACAAAAATTCAAAATATGGTGGTTGGAAACCGGTTCCGAGTGGCTTGCTTGGACCCGTAGAAATTAAAATTCAACCAAAGTTTTAATATTAAATACAAAAAGTACGAATAATGAAAAAGACAACATTGAGATTTGCAATTCTAATTTCTATTTTTACACTTTCAACAATCACACAGGCTGAAAGCTCATATAAATATGCATATTTATATAAAGATCTTCCGTTTAAAATGCCCCAAATTGATATTCCTGTTTTTCCCGACAGAAGTGTGTCCATTACCGACTTTGGTGCTATAGGAAACGGAACCGATTTGTGTACCGATGCTTTTACAAAAGCAATCAATACATTATCGGCCAAAGGCGGTGGAACAGTCAATGTTCCGGTTGGCGTCTGGCTAACCGGCCCGATTGTTTTTAAAAGCAATATCAATTTACATCTTGAAAAAGGCGCTATCATTCTTTTTTCGCACGATAAAAACCTGTACCCATTAGTCGAAACCATATTCGAAGGTTTGGCAACCAGACGCTGCCAATCGCCTGTTTCGGGAAGAAACTTAACCAATGTTGCCATTACCGGAGATGGAGCAATTGATGGAAACGGCCAATATTGGCGGGGATTAAAAAAGCAAAGTGTGACCGAAAGCTACTGGAAGAAATTTACATCGAAAGGCGGTGTTTTTAAACGAGCCGATTATTGGTATCCTTCCGAACAATATCTGAAAGGCCAGCAAATGGCCGATATGAACGTACCGCGAAATCTTAAAACCGATGAAGAATGGAATTCCATCCGTGATTTTCTCCGCCCGGTGATGGTCAGTTTTATCGAATGTAAAAATCTTTATCTGCAGGGAGTTTTGTTTCAAAATTCACCCGCATGGAATCTTCATCCATTGATGTGCGAAAATGTGATCCTGGATGGTGTTGCTGTTCGTAATCCGAGTTATGCAGAAAACGGAGATGGCATCGACCTGGAATCATGTAAGAATACGTTGATCGTTAATTCTTCTTTTGATGTGGGCGACGATGGAATTTGCATAAAAAGCGGGAAAGATGAAGAAGGCAGACAACGGGCACGTCCCTGTGAAAACCTGATAGTTGATAATTGCACCGTTTTCAGAGGTCATGGTGGTTTTGTTGTGGGCAGCGAAATGTCTGGCGGAGCCAGAAACATGAAAGTAGCCAATTGCAAATTTATCGGCACCGATGTTGGTTTGCGATTCAAGAGCAAACGCGGTCGTGGTGGTGTTGTTGAAAATATCTTTGCCGAAAATATCGCCATGATGGATATAGTAACCGAACCATTGCTGTTCGATTTGTTTTATATGGGTAAATCAGCTGTTGAAGCTCAGTTCGATTCTATCACCGGCCAGCGGATTTTACAAAAAGTGGATGAAACAACCCCCACTTTCCGTAATATCCATATTAAAAATATCTCGTGCACAAATGCTAATCGTGCCATGTATTTTAACGGATTACCTGAAAATCCCATTGAAGGTATTTATGTGGAAAATGCTTTTATCAGTTCCAGACTTGGCGGTGAAATAAAGGAAAGTAAAAATATTGTTCTGAAAAATATTGTCATAAAACAATCGGAAGGACCAGCATTAAAAATACTCAATTGCAAAGATATAGACATACAAAATGTTCCCGGAGAAATCATTAAGAATTGATTTTCAAAGTATAATTTACAAGAAATAATACTGATATTATAATTTTACAGCCATCCTTTTCGTGATGGCTGTACTTAATTCTATATTATTGTACATAACTCCATTTTAAGTACGTGCTATTTGTTGTTAATTTGCAATATCTATTTTTTGGACACAAATTCAATTTCAATTTCAATTTAATCATTGCATTATTCTACTCAAAATGATTCAGCTGAAAAATAATTAATCTGTTAAGTCACAAAAATGATTCACACGATCTGATATGATAATTGCAAACTTCAGGCATCTCTTTTTTATCAATTTAGCAGTATTAGTAAAAATTATATAAAGTAATAAGTTTAATGAAATTAAGAAAATTGATCCCATTCGTTGTTTTATTTTTGGGAATACAGTCAGTATATTCTCAGAACAAAATGTCTGCAGAAGAAACAGCAAAAAAAATTGCCAATCGTATTGTAACCTCTACAAGTTATTTATTTGAGAATAATAAAACAGGTGAAACTTATACAACTGTAAAAGATCTGGCTCTTTCACCCAATGTTGTGGTTCAATCCAAATACAATCAATGGCATTACACCAACGGAGTCACGAACATAGCACTTATGGAACTTGGTGATAAGTTGAAGGACAAAAAATACGAAAATTATGTTCTTAAAAACATGAATTTTGTATTTAACGATGGCAATCTGAGTTATTTTAAAAAACTTTATGATCAGGCTTTACAAAAAGATGGATGGTATGGAGTACGGAATGTTAGCTGGCATATGCTCTTCCGTGGAAAACGACTCGATGACAATGGTCCCATGGGAGCCAGTTTGATAGAACTTCAAAAACGTTTTCCGAATAAGGCCTTTTTAGACTATATCAACGAAACTGCTAATCATATTAACACTTCGGAACCCCGTTTATCTGATGGAACTATAGCACGTATCTGGCCACATGAAAACACCATTTGGGCGGATGATGCATTTATGGCGATCTCATTTTTAAGCCGTATGGGACAGCTCACCGGTGACGATAAGTATTTTACCGATGCAGCCAATCAGGTATTAAATTATACAAAATATTTATGGGACCCGGAAAAACAACTTTATTATCATTGTTACCATACGGATGATAACGAACACGGTGTAGCTCATTGGAGTCGTGCAAATGGTTGGGTATTTATGGCACAGGCCGATTTATTAAAGTATATGCCCAAAAATCATCCCCTGCGCGATGCGGTTTTAAAGAATTTTCAACAACAAGCCAGTGGTGTGGCACGTTATCAGGGGAAAAACGGTCTTTGGCATCAAATATTAGACAAAGAAGACTCCTATGAAGAAATTACCGGAACTGCTATGTTCGTGTTTGGACTGGCTCGTGGAGTAAAGGAAGGCTGGCTGCACCCCGATTTCATTTACGTTGCGGAACAGGGATTAAAGGGTATGATGACTAAAATTACTCCTAATGGTGATGTAACTGCTATTTGTGTTGGAACAGGTATTATGCCATCGTTACAATATTATTACACACGTCCGACTCAGGAAAATGATCCCATGGGAGAAGGACCGGTTTTACGTGCTTTGGTAGAGATGATTGATGCACCGAAGTATACTGAAATAAAAGCAGAATCTCAATACGATAAAATCGGATTAAAAAAGTAAGATAAAAATTCAACAAAACAAAAGATACGCTATACTAAAAAAAAGTATAGCGTATCTTTTGTTTCCATTGGTGACGACTCAGGTTATTATTTACAAAACGGTTCTGTCATCTTTACTATTTTAATCAAGTAATACAAGTATTTATGCCATCCCGAACTCAAATAGCCTTAATAAATTACAAATAACAAGTTAAAATACATGTTATATTATATATTATTCGGATTATACCTGCTAAATAAAAATATAAATTTTATTGTATAGTTTTGAAAATGTGATGTATAATGAATTAATAATAACAAAAGGTGAATTCCGTGTTCGCACACAATATTTTCAAAAAAGAATCATATATACAAAATTTATTGTATTTTTGCCTCAGATATTTGTTGTATGCGATCAGCTATAAATGGATTTACGCAACTGATTTCGACCATTAAAAAAAATGTTGAAAAAAATGTTTGAGTAAAATCGGTGATTTGTTCAATCTACCGGATTGATTTAATGCTCAAATATTTTCCAGGGAATACAAAAAAATAAATATCACTATGAATTACAATGATTTAGGAGTTGAATTCAAATATCTGATTGTAAGTGAGAAAGATAAAAAATTTGGTCTTTCGGTAAACACAGTTGGATTTCAATCAATACAACCTAATTCACCCTATCCAATAACCGATCATCCGTCGGGATATTTTTTTAACACTCAAAAAGGACGCATACTGCACGAATATCAATTTGTGTATATAACAAAGGGTAAAGGCACTCTCCGTTTTGATTCTGGAGAAGAGATACCAATCTCTAAAGGAATACTTTTTGTTATTTTCCCGGGTCAATGGCACACCTATCAACCCTTAACGGAATCGGGTTGGAATGAATATTATATCGGATTCGAAGGCTCTGTATTTGATAGTATAGTTGAGAAATCATTTATATCTAGAGAAAATCAAATTCTGGAGGTTGGTATAAATGAAGAACTGGTAAATCTATTTACCTGTGCCATCGAGGTCGCAGAAAGTGATAAAATTTGTTCCCAGCAATATTTATCAGGAATTGTTCTTCATATACTTGGTTTGGCATTATCCGTTTCACAAAACAAAATATTTGAAGTGGGCGATGTGGTGCAAAAGATTGAACAGGCCAAAATTATTATGAATGAAAATGTTTATAAAAATATTGATCCTGAAGAACTTGCAAATAAACTAAGCATTAGCTACTCCTGGTTCAGAAAAGTTTTTAAAGATTACACCGGCTACGCTCCTGCCAAATACTTTCAGGAACTGAAACTCCGTAAAGCCAAACACCTTCTTGTAAGCACATCTCACTCTGTCAAAGTGATTTCCTACATGCTTGATTATAACTCAACTGAACATTTCTTTTCATTATTCAAAAAAATTACCGGCTTTACTCCTCTTGAATACCGTTCTTACGGAAGAGGTTCTCAAGCTGAAATTGAAGAACCTGAAACAGATATTTAATTTGATTGTGCTGCTAAATCTTTGGTCTTGAAGATGTCACTAACTGAGATATCGGCATTTATCATCATAAATTTAATTCTTACCTTTTCATTTCAAAGAAAATTACAGCTCAGATCAGTATTTTTTTTGTTTTCCTAATGATTTAAACTTTTCTTCAATTTATTGATATATTAGTATAAATAATTATCATACAATTAGATCGTTTAATTTAGTTCCTACTATTATAGATAGTCTGGTCAAAATTCCGCCAAATTATAGTTCAATATATCAAAAAGAAGATAAAATCTGTCAAAATCATCATAGTCCCAGCTCCGGTTTGTACCTATCTTTGGCTACGAAAATAATTCATTATTTTCAATAACCTTTTATTAATCAAACACTAATATTAAATCACATGAAAAAAATTACTTCTCTTGGGATTATTTTACTTTTATCCCTTTTTAGTTTTTCTGTAAAAGCTGAGATTAACTTCGATTTAACTACTGTTTCAGGCGGTATCTTAGTTATGGATTGGGATGCAGTAAGTACTGAAAATGCTAAAGCACAAACTGACCGCTGGCTTACACTGACCACTATAGCTAGTGGAACATCAGGAAAATGCGGTACAGCAACAAAAACTTTCGATATTAAGACCGGATCGAGCCGTTCAATTATGTTTTACCTTGCGAAATGCGATAATTTAACAATTACTGCTAATATTGCAACCGGACGTGGTTTAATAGTTACCATTGATGGAGGTGCAAATATACAACTTGATGGAACGGGTGCATGTAAAGATTTTATTGTTCCTGTAAACAAGGAAGTTCCTTGTGTAATAAAAGTTGTTGCATTAACAAGTAGTAGTGCCTGGACTTCATTTTTCAGTTTTTCTTATGCTGCAAAGGTACCAACAATTTCTGCTTTCAAAATTAACGGTACAAGTGCAGCAATTGACAATGATGCAAAAACCATTACCCTGCAAATGCCCTATGGGACTGATATTTCAGCGGTAACACCGGAAGTTACCTTAGGAGGTACAGCAACTAGTTATAGTCCAACGGGCGTACAAAATTTTACTACTGGCCCCATTGTATACACAATAACAGATGGAACAACACCAGTCAATTATACTGCCAATATTACTGCTAAGTCAACACCTGATACCGAAAAATCTATAAGCTCTATGACAATTAATGGAAAAGCAGCTACAATCGATGAAGCTAGCGGGTCAATTAGTTGTGAGTTTCCAAGTTTCACTGGAACTTTAGGTAACTGGCCGGTTGTATTTACGTTGAATTCAACTACAGGTTCTGTCAATTTTGTTTCCGGAACAAGTTATGATTTCGCTGCAAATAATTCACTAAGCATTACAGTTACAGCACAAGACAACTCAACTAAAGTGTATACTGTAACTCCAACTATTTCAACAAAGAAAAATATCGGTATGCTTACATTGAATGGTAAAGCCGAAACTTACGATAATTTGTTAGTATCTGCATTTAGTGATTATTATATCACATACTTAACTGCTGGTTCAACAGCACCGACCGACATCAATGCTTTTTATGCCAACTTCGATTTAATTGTATTACATGCCAATGTTTCAGGCACAAATGCAACAGGAGTAGCAACAAAGGCTATGGTTGGTGTTAAACCAATCTTGAATTTAAAAGCATTTTTCTATAATTCAGGCAGATGGGGTTGGTCTACAGCTGCTCCGTTAAGTTCAGCTGCCGGGATAGGAAGTGCAGATGTGGCAATCGGAATGCAATCGCACCCAATTTTTAGCAATGTTAGCTTTTCCGGTACAACTTTATCTTACTATGATAATTTGCCTGCTGCTAATGTCAATGGTGTACAATATGCTACCGATTTAGCAACTATGACTGGTTTTAATTCACATACTATTGCCACTTTTGATGGAACTAACGGCATTCAAATACATGAAATTCAGGATAATATTGCTGCAAAATTTCTAATGGTAGGATTAAGTATGGAAGGCAATAATTTTACATATTTCAATAGCAATGCTATCAATATACTTAAAAACTCTGCTGCTTATTTATTGAATACAACTGCAAAATATAATTATACTGTAACCGGTTTAAAAGATATTAATGAGAAAAAAACTATCTTCTATAGCAATGGTTTGATCAACAATCCGGAACAGAAATCAATTGTCATTTTCAATGCAGCAGGCATTAAAGTTAAATATTCTACTGATAAAGCTATTGATACTCAATCAATGCCAAAAGGAGTTTATCTGGTACAATCTGATAACATGAAAGTATTCAAGTTCGTTAAATAGCTATATATCAGGTTTCTTTTCTTTTACGCGTTACAATTCACTTTGTAACGCGTAATTTCTTAAAATAGCATCCATCCAAAAGAATATGAAAAAAAGTATAATGGTTATCAGCATTTTTTGTAGTTTCTTATGTATTGCAAATTCGCAGTCATTACCAACAAAACAACAGGTTTTGGAGAAAATGGTACTTGCCAATAATTATTTCACGAATAAATGGCCCGATCCGACTGTAAATATTGTAACAGACAAATCACGTCCGAGTAATCTTTGGACCAGAGGGACCTATTACGAGGGCTTGATGCAATTATATTCTATTACTGCTGATGCTAAATTACTTAAATATTCTGTCGATTGGGGAACTTATCATCATTGGCAACCAACTTATACAGGAACAACTGTTACACGAAATGCCGATAATCAATGTTGCGGACAAACCTACCTCGAATTATTTCAGCTCGATCCAACAAAAGCCGAACGTATAGCAACCATGCAAACTAGTATAGATGCTATGCTGAATTCTTCAAAAAGTAACGATTGGTGGTGGATCGATGCCCTACATATGGCAATGCCTGTCTTTGCTAAATTCGGAGTCATTAAAAATGATTCAAGGTATTATGAAAAAATGTATGATTTATATAACTACACAAAAAGTCAGGCAAAAGGAGTTGGATTATATAATCCAGCCGATTCACTCTGGTATCGCGACAGCGTATATTTACCTCCCAAAACCAGCCCGAACGGATTACCGGTTTACTGGTCACGTGGTAATGGTTGGGTATTTGCAGCCTTAACCCGTACACTCGATGTGATACCTGTTACTGCTTCGCATCGTGATGAATATATATCTACATTTAAAAAGATGGCAGCTAAACTAATCAGAATTCAACGTGAAGATGGTTTCTGGAATTGTAATTTAGGAGATGCTAACGATTATGGTGGCAAAGAAAGTTCGGGAACTGTATTTTTTATTTATGGTTTGGCATGGGGTATAAATAATGGGATTCTTGATTCTATAACCTATTATCCATCTGTAACTAAAGCCTGGAACGGATTGATTAACTATGCTCTTCATCCGGATGGAAGTATCGGTTATATGCAATCATCAGGTAGTAAACCTTCCGATGGGCAACCACTATCTTACACCAAAATGCCAAATTTTGAAGACTTTGGACTAGGTGGATTTTTATTGGCCGGAAGTGAAGTATATAAATTAGCCAAAGTTTCAAATGATCTAACATCTGAAAATAAATTGCTTGTTGGAAACCGAATCTTATCGGCCTATCCAAATCCTTTCTCGGAATATGTCAATATTAATTATATCCCAACAAATAAAAATTCCAGAATTTATATTCTCAATTCAAATGGACAACGGGTATTCAGTTTTAGTAAAGAAAGTTCAAATCCAGTTAATCTAATTTGGAAGGGAACAAATTCAGCGGGTATAAATTTACCTAATGGATTATACGTTATTAATTTACAAAACGCGAACCTAAATCAATCTCTGAAAATCATTCTAAAAAGATAAGTGTATTTAATAATTTCCATTTTTCAAATAGAAAATTGAATATCCCAATCAAAAAACGTATGAAAAACGTCATTCGTAATACACCTAATACAAAATCTACTAATTATATTTGTAAACCTTTAATTTAGTACTTGAAATCAAATCATGCGAAAAATTCTCTTAGCTTGTAGTCTCTTATTAATGTTTGCCTGCAATGCCCAAAAACAAACTGCAATTGACCGTAAAGCACTAGTTAGCAGAAATAATCCACAGGTCAACGCTTTTGATTCTTTATCATCATTATCTGTTGGCAACGGTGAATTTGCATATACAGTTGATGCTACCGGCTTACAAACATTTCCGCAAAAATACAAACAAGGCGTTCCGCTTGGCACACAAAGCCAATGGGGATGGCACAGTTTTGCGAACCCCAACAATTACATTCCTGAAGATGCACTTAAAAATTATAATTTCAGAGGCAAAGAAGAACCTTATTCGGTTCAATTCAATGAACCCGGGCGATCAAAAGCAGCTGCTGATTGGTTAAGAGCTAATCCACACAGACTTCATTTGGGAATAATCGGGTTCGATTTTCCTGAATCGGATTTTAATAAAATTACACTTATAAATCAAAAACTTGATTTGTGGAATGGCTTAATACGGAGTCAATTTAACCTAAATGGTAAAACTATTACTGTTGAAACTGCATGTCATCCTCAAAATGATATGATTGGAGCAAAGATTATTTCCACCACACAACCTGCCATTAAATTTCATTTTCCCTACCCTACCGGGGGACACACCGATGATGCCTGTGACTGGAACAGTAACGAAAAACACAGCACGACTCTCATTCGCCAGACTGAAAACTCGGCACTACTCGAAAGAAAAATTGATGCTACAATTTATTACGTCAATATTCAGTGGGAAGGTCGGGCTAAATTAGTGGAAAAGGAAAAGAACTATTTTATTTTACAACCCTCATCAGATGAATTTGCTTTTACAGCTGCTTTTACTGAAAACAAACCAACAAAAAACATACAACCGACATTTGCAGAAACAAAACTGGCTACTGAAAATTATTGGAAATCTTTTTGGATGAACGGTGGTGCTGTTGACTTTTCGAACTGTAAGGACAAAAGAGCTCCTGAACTTGAAAGACGTGTTGTTTTGTCGCAGTATTTATTAGCTATACAATGTGCAGGTTCCACTCCACCGCAAGAAACCGGATTGACATACAACTCTTGGTACGGGAAATTTCATCTTGAAATGATTTGGTGGCACGAGGCTCAATTTGCCTTGTGGGGCCGTTCCGGCTTACTGGAAAGAACGTTGGGATGGTATAATAATGCTTTACCTGTTGCAAAAGAAATTGCAAAAAGACAAGGTTTTGATGGAGTTCGTTGGATGAAAATGACAGATCCTTCAGGCACTGAAGCGCCTTCAAAAGTTGGATCATTCCTCATCTGGCAACAACCTCATATTATTTATTTAGCTGAATTAGTTTACAGAGATCATCCATCCAAAGAGCTGCTTTTAAAATACAGTAAACTTATTGATGAAACTGCTAAATTTATGTATTCGTTTGCAGATTACGATTCTGTTAACAATCGATATATTTTGAAAGGAATTATTCCTGCTCAGGAAACTTTACGCGCTTCTGAAACGGTTAATCCGCCTTTTGAATTATCTTATTGGCATTTTGCGATGAATATTGCTCAAGAATGGCGTGAACGAATGGGATTAAAACGAAATCCACAATGGGATAATATGATTAAAAAACTTTCACCGCTTGCCTCTAAAGACAGTCTTTATTTGGCCGCTGAAACCGCTCCCGAAACTTACAGAGACATTCGTTTTACTTCAGACCATATGGCTGTTTTAGGAGCATTTGGGATACTTCCAAACTGTCCTTTATTCCGTAAAGATATCATGCAAAACACATTGAACTGGATTTGGACAAACTGGAACTGGAATCAGACCTGGGGCTGGGATTATCCAATGACAGCCATGAATGCTGCCAGACTTGGTGATACTGAGAAGGCTGTCGGAGCACTTCTTATGGATAAACGAACGAATACTTATTTAGTTAACGGACACAATTATCAGGACAACCGTTTACGAATATATTTACCCGGTAATGGTGGACTTTTGACGGCTGTAGCCATGATGTGTGCCGGTTGGGATGGCAATAAAGTTAAAAATCCCGGTTTTCCAAAAGATGGGAATTGGGATGTAAAATGGGAAGGTTTAAAACCAATGCCTTAATCAGCAATTATCAATATCAAATTTAAGAATCTCACAAATTATTATATAGAAATTTAGCACAAAACAATAGAAAATGGGAAAAATCATGAAAAAATGGACTCCGATTTTAGTATTATTTCTACTTGCTTTCACCTCATGTGTAAGTGAATTGGATAAGTACTATGCTACTCCCGGTTGGTTAAAGGGCAACGCTTGGGAAGTTCTTGAAAAGAAAGGAAACTATAAGCTCTTTTTATCTGCTGTTGAAAGATCTTCATTTAAAGATCTGGTACAGGGTAAGGGGTTGGTAACTGTAATGGCACCAAATGATTCGGCGTTTCAGGCTTACCTGACTAAACATAATTATACCTCAGTTGATGCTATTTCCAAAACACAACTGGATAAGTTAATCGGATTTCATTTATTATTTTACTCTTTCAACAAAGAAGCGTTTGAAGACTATAAACCGAATGGAATAGAGTCAGTTAACCCTATGGCAGGAATGTATTATAAGTTCCGGACAAAAAGCCGTGATTCAATCTCAACAGAGATAGATGCATCTTCCGGAAAATCTTACAAAGTTGTTCACTTCGATCGCTTCATCCCTATATTCTCGAATAATTTTTTCACGAGTAATAATATCGATGCAAAATCAAATTACGAGTTCTTCTATCCGGGCTCAACCTGGACTGGCTCAAACGGGTTCAATGTATCAGATGCATCGGTTAAAGAATATGCTATCGTCTCGGACAATGGATATGTATACACTATTGATAAGGTATTGGAACCACTTGAAACCATTTATACCAATTTAAAAACAGATGCAAACTATTCGGACTTCTATAATGCCTATGAAAGGTTTGCTGATTATCAGTACGATGCAGTCTCAACAACTGATTATGGCAATGGGGATTCACTATTTACAAAGAATTATAATTTTATTCTTCCAGCGATTTCATCAGAATGGCCGGTTTCTTCTTATCAGTCATTATCAATTTTGTCATATGGAGCGCATAATGTGTTTGCTCCCGATAACAATGCAATGCAAGCATTTTTTAATAAATACTGGGCCCCATACTATAGCGACATTTCAAAAGTAAACTTTGAACCCATGTTGGCACTATTGCAAAATCATGTTTATAGTGGAACAATTCTTTTTCCCGGGCAGATAGAATCCGGTTTAATTAAGTCAACCTACGGTAATACGATTCAGTTCGACCGGTCAAATGTTGAAAAGAAAAATATTTGTGTGAACGGTGCAATTTACGGACTAAATCAAATAATAGTTCCACCTATGTTTGAGAAGGTTACTGCTCCTATGTATTGCGATACTGCTTATAATCTGATTTTAGATATAATGAAAAATGGTGGTTATGTTCCTACATTAATATCGGATGCAACTAAATTCAGTGTTTTTTATCCGTCCAATAAAATGATTCTGGACTTTACCAATCTGGATGGTAAAGCCATTACCTATGATATCACAAATACATTCAAATATGGGTATCAGGTAGTTAATATTGAAGGTGATAATGGTCCGACAGCTATGAATACGACACAAAAGAAAACTTTTGCCGGTGCGCATATTGCAACCGAAGTAATTTCAAGTAGAAACGGAAATGAATTCGTTTACCGGACATTAAATTCATTTAACTATTTATATACCAAGGATAATAAAGTATATTCATCTTATCTTTATAATCTCGGGGTGGATGATAAAGTACCTACATTCACAAAAATTAGCAGCTACAGCAATGGAGATGCCTACGCACTGAGTGGAGAATCTGCTTCGGGACTGACACCAGAGTTTAGCCAGTTTAAAAACCTGAAAACGACTTCTTGTCCTGCAGACTTAAAAACCTTTATATCCTATGCTGGTGTTGCAACTTTTACCACTTCAACTCCTCCTTATAGTTTTTTGCAGGGTGAGAGGTTTATTCTGTTGATTCCCCCGGCAACCAGTCTTGCAGCTCTTTACGCCGCTTTGCCAAGTAAAACTGCAGACAACATAGCTGCATTCCTGAAACCTTATTTTATCAATGTAAATGCGAGTAATTTACTTGATTATCCATTCCCCAATGCAAAGGTACAGGGCACATTAGTATCGTTTGGAAAAAAATCAGATGGTACAGCAGCTACATATACCTTAGTGGATCGCGGAACAGAACTGGTTGTCATTGATGCAAAAGGAAATGAAGCAAAAGTATTAAACTATTTCCCATACATATATGCAGATGGTGCTGTTTATCTTATTGATAAATCATTGAGTGTAGAATAAAATAAATTATAATATGAAGATATTTCGCAAAATAATCATATCGTTGGTTGCTCTGTTGGTAGTGCAATCGATAGCTGCACAAAAAGTGCTTACTGGTACAGTTCGCGATTCTGAAAATAACGAAGCACTAACCGGTGCAAATGTGTATGTTATGAATTCAGAGCATCGGTCATTAAGCGGCTCTATAGTAGATTTAAATGGAGAATACCATCTGAGAATTCCGGACAAAGCAAATTTAACCATTGTTTTCTCATACGTAGGCTATAAATCAAAGTCAGTTAAATATACTGATCAGGCAACGATAGATATCAAATTGGTTGATGCAACCACATTTGAAGGAGTTGAAGTTCAGGGCAAACGAATTGAGAAGAATTCTTTAGGACAAACTACCCGCGAACGTGTTTCGGCTATTTCAAAGGTTACCATGGAAGGTCTGGAAACTGCTAATGTTACAAATATAACAGAAGCTTTGCAGGGAGCATTAGCCAACGTTGACATTCTGACTGGTGCCGATCCCGGTTCCGGAAGTTCAATCCGTATTCGTGGTACATCTTCATTAAGTGCGTCATCAGAACCATTATTTGTTTTGGATGGTGTTCCTATGCCGGTTGATATATCTCCCGACTTTAGCTTTGCAACTGCAAACTCCGAAGATTATAGTCAGTTACTCAACATTGCGCCAAGTGACATCGCCAGTATCGAAGTGTTGAAAGATGCTGCCGCCACTGCTATTTATGGTTCTAAAGCTGCTAACGGAGCACTGTTGATTACAACAAAAAAAGGAAGTAAAGGTAGAATGTCATTATCGTATTCAACCAAATATGAAACCAGCAAAGAACGGAATTCAATTCCAATGCTCAATGCCAAGCAGTATGTATCAATGATCCAGGATGCGCTTTGGAATTCGATTAACGATGTTGGACAAGGTACAAGTGAAGCCACTACCTATATGAACCTGCTTTATAATACGAAAGAGATTGGTTACGATCCTGCCTGGACATATTTTGAAGAATACAATCAGGATGTGAATTGGTTGGATTTAATTACACAAAACGGTATGTCGTTCGACAATAATCTTTCACTTTCAGGTGGAGGTGAAAAAGCCAATTACCGCTTATCACTCGGACATTTAAGTGATGAAGGAACAACAATCGGAACAAAATACCAACGTTTTAGCGGAAATTTCAACACGCAATATAAGTTCTCCGATAAATTGGATATTGGTTTAAATTACAGTTTTACACGTGGTGTCAGAGATGCTACATACACAGATAGTTATCTGGACAATTCAATACGTGGAGATGCATTAACAAAAATGCCAAATATGAGTCCTTATATTATTGGCAGCGACGGCAATCCAACTTCCGAATATTTCACACCTTATAGTTATCTGCAAGGGTCATATTCAACCAATGCTACGCTGAATAATGTAGCACTGGCTTACGAAGGAAAAAATCAAACGACAGCCGTATCGAGTTTGATGATTTTTAACCTGCACTACAAATTACTGGATGGATTGGATTATTACGGAATTTTGGGTTTCCAGACCAATATGAATAAAACCGAAAAGTACTTACCACAATCCGTTACGGGTCAATCATTTATTAGCCAGTACGCAGGTATTAGTTCCGAAGGAGGTTCCGATGTTATGTATCTGACAACTGAAAACAGACTGCTTTTCAACAAAACATTTGCAGAAAAACACAAAGTATTGTTAAGTGCTAAATTTAATACAGAAAATCAGAGTTCATCAAGTTTTTCAGGAAGTACTACGGGTGCAGCCAGTTCCGGTATTACCGATTTGATTTCAGGAAGTAACACAAAAAATTTAGGCCCTGGTTCCGGTCATGTTATCGATAGAAGCATGGGAGGATTATTAAATGCTCAATACTCTTATTCGGAAAAGTACATTGTGAGTGGTGGTGTTGGTGCTGAAGCAAGTGCCAGTTTACCTGTAAAAAACCGTTGGGGTATCTTTCCAAATATTGGAGCAGCCTGGTTGTTTGGTGATGAAAAATTTTTAGAAAACTATAAGTTCCTGTCACTTGGGAAATTCCGTGTTAACTGGGGACAAAGTGGTAATTCACCTTCAGGTTCAGCCCCTTATATTGGATCGTTAAGTGCTATAACGAATGGATATATTGACATGGCTGCCATTCAACCGGTAAAAATTCAATTGGATAACATTACTTACGAAACAGTAACACAAACTAATATCGGTGTAGATGTCGGATTGTTTAACAATAGCATAAATTTGTCACTTGACCTGTATGATAAACTGACATCCAATATGTTACAAAAAGATGTTACAGTTCCATCTACCACAGGTTATACTTCCGTGAAGTACTATAACTCGGGAAAAATGGATAATAAAGGCTGGGAGTTCAGCACAGATCTTCAGTTGATAAAAACCAAAGACTGGAAAATGAATGTAAACTTCAACATTTCTCAGAATAAAAATGAAATTGTTGAATTACCTGCAAATAAACAAGATTTGAATTATACTTTCGGCAACAAAAATTATGCGTACAAACTTACCGCCGGAGATCCACTCGGTTCGTTCTACGGATATAAATACCTGGGTGTCTATCAGAATACTGAAGAAACCTACGCAAAAGATGCCGGTGGTAATACTATTTATGATATCAACGGGAGTCCGGTTGTTACGAAAAATGGTTCTGTAAAAACATATGCCGGTGATGCTAAATATGCCGACATAAATCACGATGGCGTTATAAATCAATATGATATCGTTTATATTGGAAACTCAAACCCATTATTTACGGGTGGCTTTGGATTCAATTTAACCTATAAAAATATTGGATTGGTAGCAACATTCCACGGTCGCACCGGACAAAAGGTAATCAATGCAGTACGCATGAACAATGAATATATGTACGGAAGTGATAACCAAAGTACAGCTGTGCTCCGTCGTTGGAGACACGAAGGTGATGATACCGAAATACCCCGTGCATTATATGGACGAGGTTACAACGATCTTGGTTCGGACCGTTTTCTGGAAGACGCATCATTCCTGCGACTGAAAACTCTTACATTGAAATACGATCTTCCGAAGAAAATTTCTGATAAATTACATATCAGACGCCTACAGGTATATGCAACCGGTTACGACTTGTGGACATTTACAAATTATCAGGGGCAGGATCCCGAAATCAGTTTGAAATTCGTTGACGGTCTGTATCCCATGTACATTGACAATGCAGCAACACCAAAACCAATGCGATTTGCAATGGGTGTGAATGTTAATCTTTAATAACTAACAGATATGAAACTAAATCAATATATTATATCATTAATTATACTGGCCTTCACAGTCACTTCTTGTCAGGATTACTTAACGATTCAACCCGAGAATAACCAGAGTACTACACAATACTGGAAAACGAAAGAAGATGTAGAAGCAGTACTTGGAGCCGGTTATGTAAAATTACGCGACGCTCAGGAATATCTGATGCTGTGGGGTGAAGCCCGTGGAAACGGGATTTACTTCTCCAGCACAAGTTACAAGCCATCTACAGATGCACAAAAGCTTCGTCAATTTGATATTTTGGCAACCAATAGTCTGACTAAATGGGATAAACTTTATGCTGTCATAAATATGGCCAATTCGGTAATAGCTTATGCGCCCAATGTTGAAGATGCTTCTTTTAATGTGAATGTCATGCACTCCTATTTATCGGAAGCCTATTTCCAGCGTTCTTTAGCCTATTTTTATCTGGTTCGTATTTGGAGAGATGTACCATTTGTTACTCAACCCTACGTTGACGATTCAGCACCTTATTCAATTGCTAAAACATCGGGCGATGATATTTTGAAAAAATGTCTGGTTGATTTGAATAATTCTCTGGAATCAGCAAAAGTCAGATTCCCTGAAAGTGATATATATAATCCTATGAATACAAAGGGCCGCGCCACAAAATGGGCTATATATTCACTTATTGCAGATATAAACCTTTGGCTTGGCAACTATGATGCTTGTATACCTGCCTGCGAGGCGGTGATTAACTCAGGTCAGGTAGGATTAATCAGTGGTGCAAACTGGTTTACAAACTTTTACCCCGGGAATAGTAACGAAAGTATTTTTGAATTAGAATACAGTTATACATTAAATCAGACCAACTCCTTTATATCATGGTTTTCAACTAATAAGTATTATTTCATTTCTCCCTACCAACAAACTTTGTACGAAATGGAACCACTTGATATCAGAGGCTTGAATGGATCTTATACAAGTACCGGCTTAATCTGGAAATATATTGGAACTTCATATTGGACAACTTCTGTTCCTGCCAGAGCAACCAGTAATCAAAACGACCAAAACTGGATTATTTACCGCTTAGCCGACATAAATTTAATGGAAGCCGAAGCGTATGCAATGAAAGGCGATTCAACCAGCATGAGTAAAAGTCAGGCACTGGTAAATACTATCAGGGCCCGTGCCGGACTTACAGCCGCTCCAAGTGCTTCTGAAAAATTGGATATGATGAAAATCATTCTTCAGGAACGTCAACGTGAATTCTTCAGTGAAGGTAAAAACTGGTTCGATTTGGTGAGAATTGGAAACCGCCCCGATGCTGGTTTTAAAGATCTCTTTATTGATGAGGTTTTGCAGAGTGCATCTGCCAGTACTAGTGCTATGGTTCGTGCTATATTGCAAGATAACAATTCATGGTATTTACCAATTAATTCCGACGAGTTGAAAGCAAACGAATTACTCATTCAGAACCCATATTACGCTAATTTAGGAAATTAATTGAAAGGAGATACAAATATGAAAAAACTAATATATCTAATCATTGCCATCGCTACTTTGTATTCTTGTGTTGATCCTTATGCTAACGACTCAAGTTATATCAAAGATATAAGCGCATTGCCGGCTGCATCTTACATGGAGCGTACTGATTCTCTAAATGTATCAATTTGGGTGGATCTGCTTAAATACACCGATTTGTACAATACGATGAATCTGGCTGCCAATTATACTCTTTTTGTTCCAGACAACAATGCCATGCAGGCCTATCTGACTTCAAAAGGTGTTACAAAAGTCACTGATCTAAATTTGGAAGATGCCAAAATCTTAGTAAAATATCACACAATTAAAGGAGCTGCCTACAGCGCAGTTGGCTTTGAAGAAGGTGTAATTTCCGATACCACCGCAACTGGTGACTACCTGTCCTCCTCGTTTGCCGAAAATGGTGGGGCTGTGGTTATAAATCAGGCAGCAACCATTACAAAAACGATACTAACTAACAATGCATATATTCACATTTTGAATGCAACTCTAACTCCGGTTACAGAAACTATTTGGGGAAAATTGCAATCAGATAATTTTAGTATTTTTAAACAGGTAGTTGAAGCTACCGGATATAATAACCAACTAAATACAATATCAGATATAATAAACAACGTGGTTTATAAATATCATTATACTTTATTTGCGGTACCGGATAGTGTGTACAAAGCCAATAACATTAATGATTTTGCCACATTGGTCGATTCATTGAAAGCAGGAAGCGATTATACTGCATCGACAAACAAGCTAAACCTGTATGTCGGGTATCATCTTTTAAAACAGCAAATTTCATATTCTTCACTGGCAAGCTTTTCTCAGACTGATACGAAGCGTTCCAAAAATTACAGCACAATGGCTACCGACCAATTACTAAACATTTCGGAAGTTAACAAAGTACTGTATGTTGATTATAATTCAACCACTAAAAGTGGTGTTCAATTTCTTGCTGTAAACCAAAACTGTAAAAATGGCGTCATGCATATAGTAAATGCTGTCATGCCGGTACATGTACCTAAAGCAACCACGCTTCAATGGGAACTTACCGACTATTCAATTATGTCTTCATTGCTCCCAAAATACAGAGTTTCCGGATTATCCTCAGAATATACTTATCAATTAACACAAGATATTTTTACTTGTTACAATTGGATATCGGTACCTGACACAAAACCCGGATTGTATTATATAATTTCCAGCAAAAACGATGCTGTTAAATACAAAGCACTGAACTACGACTATTTAGAGTTGAACCTTGGCATATATGGCTCAGTAGAAATGACTACTCCGACCATTATCGCCGGGACATATAATGTAACCATTGAACATTACAATCCCCTTCAGGCTACAGCAATAGGTAAGGTTGGTAAAATAATGTTTATAATTGATGGAAATTATTTTGGAGCTACAATTGCTACACAGGGCGCCTCTACTACAACAAGCCAATTCCTGAAGACAGCAGTTGGTTCTATTACATTTAGTACTTCTACTAAACACACTGTGAAAATTCTGGCATTAGACAATTATGTGTCTTATCTTGATTGTTTAACCTTTACACCTTGATAAATTTTTAATAGAAAAATCAGATTTTTATCGGATAAAATTTTAAAATGAAAATTTAATGAAAATGAAAAAAATATATTATTTATTAGTCAGTACGATCATTTTGTTAAGTTCGTGTAACGAAAAATGGGCAGAATATTATTCAGGCTCTTCCAATACTGAAGAGAATATGAATATGACTATTGTAGAATATCTGAGTGCACATCCTGAATATTCAAAATTCACCGAAATGCTCACAAAAACAGGGCTTTACAGCGAGCTTTCCAAAGACCAGCAAATAACGATATGGGTTGCCGACAACGCCGCAATGGATGTTTCAGGAATAACTGACACAGACACGCTTCGTATGAAGTATCACATGAACTATTTGCCGTTCCTGCGTACCGATCTGAAAGACGGACTTCGCATTCTGTCGTTAAACGGTATTTATTTCCAAATTACGGTGAAAGGTGACTCTGTTTTTGCAAATTCATCGCAGGTTATAAAATCAATACGTCTGAAAGATGGAGTTATCCATCAAATTTCCTCGTTAATGAAATCCAGAGTCAACATCTATGATTACCTTAAAAGTCTGGGTGATGATTATTCAATGATTCGTGATACTATTTTCAAATACAGTGTTGAAAGATTTGATAAAGCAAACTCAATCCCAGTAAGTGTTGACAAAACCGGGAATACAGTTTACGATTCCGTCTTTTATGTATACAATCCCATATTTGAAACAGTTAAATTCAACTCTGAATTTAGTCAATTCACTATATTTTTACCAAGTAATAATGTGATAAACGACTGTTTTCAGACTCTGCAAAGCACTTATACAAGTATGGGGAAGACGGTAGCTTTAAGTGACTCTTTACTGGCTTGGACATGGATAAAACAGGCAATGTTCTACAATGGACAAATTAGTGATTTTAGCGCAACAGATTTAAGTTCTGCTTATAATTGTAAATGGCGAACTACAGTACAACAATTGGACCTTGCCAATCCATTAGCAATGAGTAACGGAGTCGTTTACAATATCACAAAATTAAAAATACCGAACAATGTGATTATTACCCGTATTAAATCGTTGGTGGAATACTGGGAATATCAGGACGTTGATAAGATGTATCCAAGTACCGATGACTTATACACATTTACAGGCATATCCGGTAACCCTTCTGTTTTTACGGCTGATGCAACTCCAAAACCAACGATTCTACCAAACTATGTAGTATTGCAGGTAACCGGAGATGAAAATTCAAACGATGAATTTTCTGTGGAGTTTCCTCCATTAGAAAGATACGTTAATCCGATTGATGGAAAATACCACGTGCGGGTATTACAGGTTCCTACCGGTGAATACAACTTATACATGGGATTCCAAAGTTCAGGGCACCCTTATGTATTTGTCTATTTTAACGGGATTCAGATAGGAACAGAAATTCAGGCAAGTTTATCAACTCCCTGGAACTACGACCGTGTTACTGAAACGGATCCTTTAACAAAGAAATGGGATGGACTTGGAGGTCTTGTCGGAGTAGTAAATGTAACTAAAGATGATGGCACCAGCGGTATGGCTTCGTTTAAAATCAAGGTTAAATGGTCCAGAAATGACCCGGCAGGCACTAAGAGGATGCGGATTTACCACTGGGCACTGAAACCTACAGCTAACAATTATTAATCCATAAAAACAATACAAAATGAATAAAATCAAAATATCAGCACTCTGTATTGCATTGGTTCTTGGCATTGTAGCAGGTTATGCTCAGAAAACAACCTGGAATCTGGAAGGTACTGTACTGGAACCATATTATAACAAACCTGTAGAAGGTGCTGTAGTAAGTATTTCAGGTCTGAAAGAATCTGTAAAAACAGATAAGGATGGTAAATTCAGTGCCAAACTATCCTCTTCAGAAGGAGAACTAACTGTTTGGTTTCCGGGATACTATACAAACGTTCAACCAATTGCCGGTCGCAAAAACGTTACTGTCATGTTAATTCCTGAAGAAAAATCGGGATATTCTGATAATATGTTGTTGCCATTCAAAGGTTCAACTAATATTCGCGAAAAACAAACAAATCTGTTTTCTGTTCAGAAAAAAGATATAAGCCTTAATAAAAGCGATATAGAACAGGTTTTGGCAAAAATACCGGGTTTACAAGTTATCGGGAAAAGTGGAATGCCCGGAGAAGGAAGCTATTTTAATATTCGTGGAGCAAATACATTTACGGCTAATTCGTCACCTTTGATTGTGGTAAATGGTATTCCATACATGCCGGATATGAACGAATCCGGAGTTATCGGAGGATTTTCCAAAAGTATTCTGAATTCACTTAATCCACGTGATATTCAAAACATCACTGTGCTGAAAGGTGCCGATGCTACACTCTACGGATCATTAGGTTCAAACGGGGTAATTATGATTGAAACTGACAAAGCAGTGGATCTGGACACTAAAGTAGAATTCAGTTCTCAGTTTGGAGTGGATATGAATCAATCCAAACTACCTGTTTTGGGAGTTAGTGATTATAAGAACTACATTGGAAGCGTAGCACTTACAAAATACAGCGACATGGCCGAAGCATTAAATGCCTTTCCTTATTTGGTGGATGATCAGAATTACTATTATAAATACCTGTATAACAACAACACTAACTGGCAGAACCTGATATATTCACCGGGTTTTACTACTGATGATGTATTGAAAATAAAAGGTGGCGATGAAATTGCCAAATACGATATTTCGATCGGTTACAAAAACAAAGGTGGCCAAATGACAGGAACGAATTATTCGAAATATTATGTCCGCGCAAATGCTGACGTAAATCTGAGTCGTAAAATTAGTTTCAATTCATCAATCATGATGTCGTATATGGATTATTCGCTGGAAGAGCAGGGAATGCTGGAGGCAACCAATCCGATTCTCGCTGCGATGAAAAAAGGTCCGCTATTTTCGCCTTACAAAAAGGATGCTGACAATAATCTATTGCCCGATTATGCCAGTATTAGGGACGATGCGGGCAATTTAATTGTAAACAACATGGTAAGCAACCCGTTGGCACTTGTAAACAAAGTAAATGCCAGCGATCAGGACTACGATGTACAAATTAATACCGGACTAAACTATAAAATGAACGATAATATAAGTATTAATGGTATTATGGGCCTGTACTACTTTTTCACCCGTCAGAATATGTTTGTACCGGGTGTAACCGAAACAAGCATCATGCCTCTCAACAATGAGTTGGCAAATAATACTGTTCGATCTGCTCAGGGAATTACTTACAATTCATACTTCAATCTGAATGCAAACTACAATAAAACGTTCAATGATTTGCATTTAGTAAAAGCATCCATCGGAGCTCAGATTGCTATGAATAAAAATGAATATGATGCAGGAAGTGGTTTTAACACAACTAACGATTTTTATAAGACTCTGGGGTATGTATCTTCAAGCAGCCGGAAGTATTATGGCTATGTAAACGCATGGAATTGGATGAGTTACAACGCAAATGCGCAGTACATTTACAATCATCAGTTGGCCCTGGGAGCAAATATGTCTGTTGATGCATCTTCATCTGCAGGAACTGATGCTCAACTTTTTCAGGTTTATCCTTCGGTAAATGCCACATGGATGACTAAGAACTCAATACTGAAAAATATTAATTCAATCAATAAACTGAATATCCGCGCTGAATATTTTACAACCGGTAACAGTCGTTTCTCATCTTCTTTAAGTAAATACTATTACACAAACAAAGTATTCTACGAACTTTCAGGACTTACACGCTCGGGAATTCCTAATACAAAAATTGTTCCTGAGTTAAGTCAGACATTCAACCTCGGTACGGATATTTCAGTGTTCAACAACCGGTTGGATTTGACTGTCGATGTTTATTCTACAAAAAACAGCAATTTAATTATGCCGGTATCTGCGCTCGCATCTTATGGAACGGATTATGTTTATGCGAATGCTGCAAGTGCTGAAAACAAAGGAGTTGAACTTGGTGCTCAGTTTACAGCAATCCAAACCAAAAATTTAAAATGGTATTTGGGAGCAACCGTTTCTTCAAATAAAAGTAGTGTTTTATCGCTGGCCGGGCAGAAAAACATGATTATGTCTATGTCCGATGGCTCAGCGGTAGTATCAGAGATAGGCAGTCCGTTATACAGCTTCTATGGATTAAATGTAGATAAATCAAATCCTGTTTTCGCTACAGCAGAGCAGGCCACAACAGCTAATTTAAAAACACCGGCAGGATTGACTTATGAAGCAGGTGACATTCACTTCGTTGACCAAAATAATGATGGAATTATCGACGATCGGGATCGTGTAAATCTGGGAAATGCCGATCCAGCATTTTTTGGAACATTTAATACAAGTATTCAATACAAAAAGTTTGAACTTTCAGCAAACTTCGGTTACAGCATTGGTAATAAAATGTATAATGCAGTTCGCCGCAGTATGGAGTCTATGAGCGATTTCAGCAACCAACTTGTTTCGGCAAACAGACGCTGGATGAGCGAAGGACAGGTCACCGAAATGCCACGTGCATCATACGGGGACCCTCTTGGCAACAGTCAGTTCTCCGATCGTTGGATTGAAGATGCATCGTATTTGAAACTGAAAGAACTGACTCTAAGCTATAACTTCAAGTTTATGAACGGCACCACGGTTTACATCTCGGGTGAGAATCTGTTTACAATTACCAACTATCTGGGTCTTGATCCGGAAACGATGTACTCTTACGACTCTTCATTACGTGGCTTTGATTATGGGAAAGTTTCGCAAGCACGTTCGATTAAAGTAGGATTTAATGTAAAATTATAACAGACTATATATGAAAAAGTTAATATATTCATTTTTTGCAATTGTCGTTGCAGTTTCATTCAGCAGTTGTTCGGATTTTTTCAACCCGGATACATCCGAAATTTTATTGGAAAAAAACTATGTTGGTGATTATACCGAACTCTATTCGGGTTATATGGGCATTGCTGCTACTGTAAAAGATGTGGCTGATCAGGCTTCATTTCTTGAGGGACTTCGGGGTGATTTTTTGGAACCAACTCCCAATGCACCCCGCGAAATATGGGATGTTTATAATCACCAGTCTCTCGATGGAAACTCATTTGCAAGCCCAAAAGGTTATTACAATGTGATTATGAATGCCAACGACTATTTGGCACACATCTTTGCTTACCGTAAAAAAGACTCTACTTCCATTTCACAAACAAACTTTGAAGGAATGGTTGGCGGAGCATTACGTTACAAAGTATGGGCATATCTGCAATTAGCTAAAATTTACGGCGAAGCTGCTTACGTCGATGAGCCGGTGACTTCGTACGGTGAAATAAGCAAATATCCGGTACTGAAATTCGACGACTTAATTGCCAAATGCATTGAATTGATAGAAACCGGAATGAATGGAATAAATGGCAAAGGAGATATTGACTGGATTTCTGTCCTTTTTCCGGGTCAAAGTTTAGGTGACAGCAACTGGCATTGGAATAAAATTTGCCCAAGACCCGAATGCTTACTCGCTGAACTTTATCTGTACCAAAACAATTTTCAAAAAACGAAAGAAAACTGTATTGCGATGATTAAGCGTGGTGGTGAACAGGAAAATTATTCCTATCAAATAAATTTGAGTGAATACAATGGTGAATGGCAAAAAATGTTTTACACAAGAACTGCAATGCGTAAAGAGAATTCTTTTCTTCTTTTCTATGATTATTCACTTCATCAAACCAATCGGTATGTGAATTATTATTCGAATACATATCCAAATAATTATTACCTTAGACCAACTCAGGTTGGAATGAATCGATTTGCAACTCAAACCGTAGCCGGTATTCCAAATGACACATACAGAGGAGTTGGAGTAACTTACAGACTGGTAAACGGTGAGTGGGTAGTATATAAATTCTTGCAGGGTAATCTTACTTCTGATAAAATCTATACCAACGATGCCAGTATTGTTCTTTATCGTGCAGCAGAAATTCATATGTTTCTGGTGGAAGCTTTGGTTGGTTTAGGGCAATTCCAGCAAGCCTTAACATTCTTAAACAAGGGAATATCGGGAGCTGGAGTAAAAATAGTCAACAACCAGTTACAGGCTCCATTTCAGGAATATCCAACGACACTTTATCTACCAAGCGGCGATAAATCAAACAGTGGTATTCGTGGACGGGTTAACCTCGACGCTGTTGGCATTTTTGCATTGAGCTCAGCTTCAGTATTGGATACTTTGGTAAATATGCGTCGTCTCGATTCGCTAATTGTGGAAGAAGCAAGTCTTGAACTAGCCGGTGAAGGCAAGGCTTATTATGCCATGAACCGTATGGCACGTCGTTGGAGCATAAATGCTGATCGTAGCTGGGCTTCGCACTGGACAGATGCTCTGGGCAACGCAAATCCAAATAACCTTTGGGGTACTGACGTTCAGGATACCTGGGCGACTAAAGTTGGTGCAAAATATACCAATGGAACTGGTGCTACTGTTACATCTTCATTGGAATCAAATTTAGATAACTGGTTCATAAAATACAAACTGAGCGAATAAAGAATCGCTCATAAATAAAAGGTTCAGGATTTTCACTAACTTTGGTGATTTCCTGAACCTTTAGTTTTTATTATTAAACAAAGTTCTTATGCGTATTCATTCATTCATACTCTGCTTTTTAATTCTGATAACAGGATCAACCTTCACAACAGCTCAAAATCAAGAGTCAAAATCGAAGGTATGGGATCCTGAATTGAATCTTTTTGTTGAAAAAAAATCCGATATCAAGCAACGTGAACTGCGCTACAGGCCGGATGGACAGGATTTTGTCATTGTTAATGGTGATAAGAAATTCAACCGTGCATTGTATGGAACACATACAGGCTTTCGGGTGGAAACAAGTGATGTCCCTGAATTTGCACTGTATTTACCCCGCATGGGTGGAAATCTAAGTTTTTATATCGGAAATCAGAAGAAAACCATAGCTTTAAATAACGCTTCATACATCGAAAGCAGGTACCGACCTGGTTCGAGAATTTATTCCATCACCGATTCGTTACTCCAAAAAGGCAAAATCCGTATAACTGCTTTGGCTATGAGTGAAGCCGAAGGAATTATATTGAAAATCGAAACATTCAATATCCCGCGAAATACAACTTTTTCCTGGAAATTTGGGGGTGCAGCCGACAAACGGTTCAGTCGAGAGGGCGATCTGGGTGCTGATCCGGTGGATTGTTTCTACCTGAAACCTGAATATTGTAAAGGGAATAGTTATACATTAAATAAAAATAGTTTTAGTCTTATTTTCGGAGCTAAACAGGACAGAAAACTTATCGGGACATTTCCTTTAAAATCACAACTTACCATTGAGCCAGATTTACCTGTGTTACTGGGAAAATTAAATTTAATGGAAAACCAAACTTTTTATTTGGCTATAAAAGTTCCTGATCAGGCAATGAATTTGGAATACGATTCGCTTCAGTCAATCTTCAAAAAATCAGAAAATGACCGGGCAGCATTGGCTTCCCGCATTAAAATAGATACACCCGATCCGTATTTCAATACGCTGGGTGGAACATTGGCAGTAGCTGCCGATGGTATCTGGAGTGGTGAAACCTGGTTACACGGTGCGGTTGGGTGGAGAATGCCCTTGAGCGGCTGGCGGGCAGCTTATACAGGAGATTTTCTGGGTTGGCACGATCGTGCTCAAAAACATTTTGATGCCTATGCCGATTCACAAGTTAAAAATGTAGAACCTGTAAGACCTCACCCAACTCAGGATACTGCCTTACATTTGGCACGTGCCGAAAAAAGCTGGGGCACACAAATGTACAGCAATGGTTATATTTGTCGAAACCCACACCGAAGCGACCAAATGCACCATTATGATATGAATCTGTGTTATATTGATGAATTATTATGGCATTTTAACTGGACCGGTGATTTAGATTATGCCAGAAAAATATGGCCGGTCATTAAAAGTAGTTTAGCCTGGGAAAAAAGAAATTTTGATCCTGATGACGATGGACTGTATGATGCCTACTGCTGCATTTGGGCCAGTGATGCCTTATATTACAGCAGTGGTGCGGTAACACATTCTTCAGCTTACAATTACAGAGCAAATAAAATGGCGGCTGAAATTGCACAAAAAATCGGAGAAGATCCAACACCTTATTTCAATGAAGCGAATAAAATTCTGAAAGCGATCAATGCCCGTTTGTGGTTACCTGCTAAAGGCCATTGGGCAGAATATCAGGATTTCATGGGCGAAAAAAAAGTACATGAGAGTGCTGCCGTATGGACCATTTATCATGCTATCGATTCTGAAGTGCAGGATGCTTTCCAGGGATATCAGGCTACCCGTTATGTTGACACGGAAATTCCTCATATTCCAGTTGTAGCAAAGGGGTTAAAAGATGAAGGTTATGCAACAATTTCCACCAGCAACTGGTTACCCTATTCATGGTCTATTAACAATGTTGCATTTGCAGAAGTGATGAACACTGCACTAGCTTACTGGGAAGTTGGCAGAAATGAAGAAGGTTTCAAATTATTGAAAAGTTCCATACTTGATGGCATGTATCTTGGTGCAAGTCCCGGAAACATTGGGCAAATCAGCTTCTATGATGCAGCTCGCGGTGAATGTTACCGCGATTTTGGAGATCCAATCGGAGTTATATCCAGAGCATTGGTTCAGGGACTTTTCGGTATCACACCCGATGCCATGAACGGACAAGTAGTGCTCCGTCCGGGTTTCCCGCAATCGTGGAATCACGCTTCCATTAGTACGCCGGATATTGATTTCAGTTTCAAGCGTTCAGGAAGTAAGGATACTTATATTATTAATCAACATTTCCAAAAGAACCTACTCGTAAAACTTCAAATCAGAGCATGTTCCGACAGTATTGCCACACTTTTAGAGAATGGAAAACCGGCTAAATGGAAATTGATTGAAGCAGCTAACGGTTATCCTGTTCTGGAAATTTCAGTTCCCAATTCAGGGAAAATTGAAATGAACTGGAGTGGGAAACAATTATCGAACGAATATCCGGAATTAATATCCCATAAGGGTATGCAGCATATATTTCATTCGGGAGCGAAAATCATCAAATTCTCAGACCCTCAAAAAGTATTGGAGCAGGTGGTTCAAAAATCAAATGACATTAGTGGAATTATTGTCGGAGAAACAGGACACAGAACTTATTTTGTCGAATTGTCACAGGGGCAAATGATCTGGTGGCAACCGGTCAATATTGAAATAGAACAAAAGAAAATAAAGAAAACCGCAGAATTTTCAAATGTAAATACTACAACCTGCGAACCGGTAAATATGGATCAGTTTCTTAACGATTCGGTGACTAAGATATTTAAAAACAAATATCTTTCACCACGATCTCCTTACACTACTCTTGAGATTCCAACGCAAGGTATTGGTGAATGGTGCCATCCCCTGGAAACCGCTGAAATTGATGATAATGGAATGAGAAGATTGGTGAAAAACAATATATTACAAACCAACCTTGGGGTACCGTTTCGAACTCCTGCTATCGGAAAAAATATTGCTTTCACCTCAAACTGGGATAACTTCCCAAAAAAAATAAACATTCCTCTTTATGGGTTGGCCTCACATGCTTATTTACTTATGGCGGGAACAACCAACCACATGCAAACACATTTTGTAAATGGAATAATAACTGTTGAATATACCGATGGGACTTCTGACACGCTGGAATTAATCAATCCGGAAAATTGGTGTCCCATTGAACAAGATTATTATGTAGATAATGTTGCATTTAAATTAAATGCTCCTCGACCCTATCGTATACATTTCAAATCGGGTCTTGTTAGTAATAATCTGGGAAAAGAGTTAAATATTGAGGGCGTTTATGGACGGAAAATTGAAGGTGGTGCGGGAGTATTACTGGATATGCCGTTGAATAAAACAAAAACATTAAAAAATATTCAATTACAAACTGTGGCAAATGACGTAATTATTGGACTTATGTCATTAACTTTGCAACGCGAATAATGTTGAATGAAGTTTGAAGAATTTATTTTATCAAATCAACTTCAAGGATTATAGTGCAATAATACAAATTTTTGAACGTTTGAATGTAGGAAGACTGAAATTCGAAGTTTAAACAACACATGCAATATTTCTGAACAAACACGTCATGTTGAAAGCAAATTTAAAAAAACACTTACTCCTTTCATTTTTTATTTTTAAATTGAGTTCATCCTTACTGGCTCAAGGTGGCAATTTGCCCTATGTGGACGACAAATTATTACATTTTGGATTTTCATTAGGGCTTAATGCTCTTGATTTTGGAATTACTCCCAGTCTCCAGAGTATTGATGGGAAAGTATACCAAATGGATGTATCTAACTTAAAACCGGGATTTTCTGTTGGAATAATCAGCGATTTGCGGTTAAACAGGTATTTGAATTTACGCTTCACTCCTACCCTGCACTTCGGAGAAAGGGAACTTATTTACATGACTCAGGGAGTTACTCAACGGGATACAATTAATATTACTACCATTCCTGTTTGTTTACCGCTTTATTTAAAATATAGTGCTGAACGAAAAGGAAATTACAGGCCTTACTTACTTTGGGGAGGTGGTATTTATTATGATTTAGGAAGGGATACCGGAAAAATTCTTTTATTGAAACCCTTCGATTTCTATACCGAATTTGGAGTAGGATGCGATTTGTATTTCTCTTTTTTCAAACTGTCACCCGAATTAAAATTTGCTCTCGGATTTAATGATATTTTCACTCCGCTTGATCAACGTGAAGCCGGATTCCTTAGCGATCAGGATAAAACTTTCTCACTGGCACTATCCAAGCTGACTTCACGTATGTTTACACTTACGTTTAACTTTGAGTAAGCCAATTTGAGAATAAGAAAACATGACCTTCATACGTTAGAAAGTCAGGCTGTTCTTTAAATTGTAAATTGTAAATAAATCAGAGGCTCTCAATTTCTTTAATTGTTTTTTCCATGGCAATTTGCCAGTCAGTAAACAATTTACGAAAATATGTTTTAACTAATTTAGAATTGTCTTTCCCATCGGGACAGTTAACACGTAAGATGAATTCACGGTTTAGCGCCATAATGTCCACCGTAATTTTACCAGCTTTTTCAGTATCAGCATCTTTCGACATCAAACAACGAAAATAAATATCGGTAATTAATTCAGAAGATACAAACTGAATCGTTTTTTTTAATTTTCTACGACTTGCCATGTTATATTTTTTTATGTTTTACTCATACAAATATAAGTCAATAAAACGACGAAGCCATAAAAACAAAGGAAAATTCACAATACATACTGTAAATAAATATCCTGTTGACAATTAAAACTTTACAAACCAAACAATTAATCTTCGGAAAATCTCAAGATTTTATAGTAAATTTGCAGAAAATAAATCATTTAATTTCACGTTATTCAAATCAATCTATCGAAACAAGGATATCCGGATATACAAGCATTTTGTTCCCTTGTAAATGCTCAAAACTGGCAGGTCATGAATAATGCATCACTTAAAATATGGCTCCAATAAATAAGATTCTCTTTTTCATACTTTTACTGGCTTCATCTGTAAGTTGTATCTTTGGGTTTTCGTCCTGTAATGACGAGAACTTCTCAACCAATCCAAAATATTCACTCCAATTCTCAACGGATACGCTGGCCTTTGATACCGTATTTACTACACTGGGAAGTGCCACGTTGAAAATACTTGTTTATAACCGGAATAATGTTGCACTCAATATTAGTCATATTGGAATAGTAGGTGGAAAGGCTTCTGCATTCCGTATGAATGTGGATGGTAGTTTAAACGAAGACAATCAATTTGAAAATATTGAAATCCGTGCTAACGACAGTATGTATATTTTTGTTGAACTGACTGTCGATCCCACCAATTCCAATTCGCCTGTTTTTATTGAAGACTCAATCGTTTTTGTGACTAACGGTGTAAATCAAAACATCAAACTACAGGCTTTTGGACAGGACATGGAAATACTCAGGGACAAATACATCCTTAATGATACAACTTTAACAAACACAAAACCCTATCTGGTATATGGTTATTTAGCCATCGATACGGCTAAAACGCTGACATTGGAAGCCGGCTCCAGGTTTTATTTCCATAACAATGCCAATCTCATAGTTTATGGCAATCTAAAAGCAGAAGGGACGGCTGATAAACCCATCACCATGCGTGGTGACCGGTTGGATAAAATCAAATTTTCGACTCCTTTTCCATACAATAATGTTGCCGGCCAATGGGGTGGCGTATTCTTACTCTGGAACGGTGGAAATCATGAGTTACAACATGTAAATATGAACAGTGGCTACGTCGGTATTTATTTTTCTAATAGTGACAGAGCTAAACTGCCAAATCTGGAAATCTCAAATTGCCGGATCCACAACTTCCTGCTTTACGGGTTGGTTGTTCAAAACGGGAATGTTACAGTCAGTAATACCGAGATCTCCAACAGTAGCAGTTACAGTGTGTACCTGAACGGAGGAAAACACACATTCATCCAAAGTACCATTGCCAATTATTTTAATAACAGTAGTGTCCAACCAGTTTCGCGGGATAAAAAACCGGCTGTGATGATTATGGATTTGAACCGCATTGCACCCATGGAAACTGTTTTCAAAAATTGTATTATTACCGGTAGTTCCGAAAATGAATTCAGTTTGGCAACACAGTTTATTGATCAATACAAGGGCATTTTCGATCATTGCTATATCAGAAAAACCGATTCATTGAATATCGCTCAGTTCACCAATATTCGTTGGTTTGAGAAAAATGACACCGTTTTCAAAAGCATCAACTACGATGTCGAGAAAAATACTTATTTTGATTTTACACCTGATTCTATTTCTCCTGTTCGAGGAATTGCTGATCCGTCGGTTGCCAGCCAATTCCCATTGGATTTAAACGGAAATAACCGGATAATTGGCAACAAACCTGATTTGGGTGCTTATCAATGGGTGCCTGCTAAATAATTTTTTGTTACAGTTTTACAGTTTCACTATTTTGTATGAATTGTTCCCTATTTTCACAACATATAAACCACGTTGTAAAAATTCAACCTGAATAATTTCTCTTTCGGAGCGACATTCAGCCCTGAATAATATTTTTCCTGTTAAATCAATAACTGTCACCTGGCGTCCCAAAGCATTTTGTACGGTAAAGTCATTGATCACCAGAGTCGGATAGATTCGAGCAGTCTGATCCTGAAGTATTTCAACTACAGACAACCAATCATTCGTTAAATCAAATGTTGTAGCTTGTATTATCCAATTAGTACTACCATCCGGTACACGGGAGTAACTCAAATTCTGATCCATTGCCGGGAAACAAACCGAATCTACCACTACAACTGATCCGTATGTATTTAATCTTGAGAGTAAAATGGATTCTCCCTCTTTTCCTAATTTAAATCCCAGATGTAACACACCTTGTGACCTTTCATCGTCAGCCCACAATATAATTCGTCCTTTTGCAGGAATATTTGTTTTGATGGAATCTGTTGTTGGAATTCTCGTTAAGATTTTATTTATTGGGGAATCGGTTAAATACCAACCTGCAATATTTACATCCTTGCTTCCTCTATTATATAATTCAATATAATCGTCTTTATCTCCTGACTCATCGGAAATCAGATTATTACTGGCAACCAACTCATTGAATACAATCGTAGTTGAATCATCCGGATTTACTATATTCGATTTTTCATAAACTGCCTTCAGGTTAACGTCAGCTTCCAGCAAAGCTGAATAAATTGAGCTTGTATAAACCTGTGATACTACATTTGTATGACAAGTCAGTTTTAAATCAAAAATCAGATCGGAACTTGTTGCAGAAGTCTGATGAACCTCCACAGCTATTAAATTATCCCCTTCCTTCAGCAAACTTTGCGGTACGGAATATGTAATGAGATCACCGTTATTGTAATTAGTGGACAAGGTATTAAATGTAATTGTTCCGGTTGGGAGCAAATATCGTCCTACTTCCGTTCCATTAACATAAATTGCCGCACCATCGTCTACTAAAGCAGTTAGTATAAAATTACTTTTAGAATTCAAATCATTAATTGAAATCGTTTTACGAAAATAAGCGGTAATATATTTGTTAGAAGAAACACCTCCATAACCGATAGTCGTCACTTCTCCTTTGCCGCCATATCCTAACTGCGCTTTTCCACTTTTCCAGTTTGCATCGTTATTGGCGACTGAAGCCCAATTCGCAGCCGGAATAGCATTTCCATCAAAATACTTCCAATTACTACCCATTGTTATCTCATCGATTGTCGAAGGAACTGATGATTCCCATTGCTTGAAAAGATACCCTGGAAGTGGCTTTGCAGCAATGGATATTGAACTGTTTTTAAAATACTTCAATACCACATCTGAACCGTGCACTGCTTCATTGT
>Ga0265297_10002502_pt1 | contig 37124 bp, 34 predicted proteins | sample Munlanlwell13791_FD_192502 | JGI IMG/M metagenome (GOLD analysis project Ga0265297, IMG submission 192502) | Leachate microbial communities from a municipal landfill in Southern Ontario, Canada - Leachate well 137-91 | ecosystem: Engineered > Solid waste > Landfill > Unclassified | place... | reverse complement strand
GCACTTTTTTTAGTGTAAAAATAATTTTTTTATTTGGAGTATTTTTGTCTGATGTATGCATTGCTTTAGTTACATCTTCAGCACACAAATACATTGTTTGTCCCCAATACTTAACTTTATCTAATTCTACACTTATATTTTGATTTTCCGGAACAGGCCCTGATCTTGCTTCTCCTTTGGGCCCTACTATTTTCCACCAATATCTATCTATATTTTCTTTATTTTCCCCTGACCAATGCTGCGTAGAAAAACCAAGTTCCGCCTTTAAATATGAATCATCTGAAGCACATCTTATAAATATTACATCGTTATAATTTACATCCCCAGAGCCACCTCCTTTTTTTTCTATGACAAACTCTGATTCTGTTCCTTCTGCATCTCCAAAACTTAAACCTCGCCCTGCTTGTTCTTGCAAATATTTACCATTCTCTGAACTTATCCTTACTTTTTCTCCATAAGAAATTGCTCCAGATAATTTGCCCTGTTCACAAATCCCCAGAAACATAAATAACAATAAACAAAAACTTATTTTTAAAAATTTCATAAATTCTTTCCTCAAAAAGCAGGTGATATAGAATTTTTAGTTTACTTAAAAATGTTATTAAAATATTTATTTAAAAATAAAGATTTTGAATTTTTAAATAAAAAAGGGCCCAAAAAATTGAACCCTTTTAAATATCAAATTCGTATTAAAAAAATTAGCTCTTATCTTCTTGCAGGAACTCTAGATACTAGAGGTACCTTTTCTATTTTCCAATTTACTTTTTCTTTTACATCTGTTGTACAACTTAAAAGATTATCTTTACTACTCATATAAACTTTTGATAAAATTTTTAGATGCAAAACTTCACCTGTTTTTACAATTGCTAAATTTTTAGTTGTATCCTTTATATCTAATATCACCCATTTGTATCTTTCCATATCTAAATTTTTAGAAACTTGACCGGACCATGTCCACGTTTTCCAGACAGCAACGGCCTTAAAATAGGTATCCTCAAATTTTGGTGATTTTATTAAAACTTCATCTCCATATTTTATAGCACCTCTATATCTTTGAGCATTAGCTTTTACCAATATTAGTTCTGTACTCTCATTTTTATCTTTTGATAAACTTATTTGTGCTTGGCTTGTTCCCAAATTTACTTGCACATATTGTCCATCATCCACTGCTTGAAGTCTTATTTTTGCTCCGTATTTAATTTCGTCTTGTGCAAACAAACTTATTTGCATAAATATTGCTAAAATAGCAAAAAAAGATAATTTAAAATTATTTTTAAAAAACTTTATCATAAAAAATATTCTCCCTTTAAAAAAATCATGATATAAAAATTACAAAAACTATTATTTTTATATCATTAAAATAATTTTTTAAAAATAAAATTTTTGAATAAAAAAAATAAAGGGCCCAATTTTTTGGACCCTTTATTTTTTAAGCTTAGTTTTTTTATCTTCTTCTAGGAACTCTACGTGGAGTTGGGGTTGGTGTAGGTTCTGAACGTCTACGTCCTCTTTCTGGAGTAGGAACCGGAGTAGGTGCTGGAGTAGGGGTTGGTGCTGGTGATGGTGATGGTTTTCCAGGAAGAGTTACTCCTGCATTTTTTAATGGTTGAATCATACTTGACTCTAATGCAATTCTAAAAATACCAACAAGTGATTCATAATCTTTTGCATTTACTAAAAGCTGTAATAAGTTTTGTTGTAAAGTCTTTTTCTTATTCGCATCAGTTTCTTTATCAACGTTCAAGTACAATGGATACAAATGGCTCCAAACAAATACATTTTGTTCCTCTGGTGTAAATTTTTTATTAAAAGCCTTTGCCCAGCTTACAATATTATTGTAATAAACAATTTTTTCTGACAAACCTTTCTTTTGTTCTGCATTTTTTAAAAGATCTTCAAATCTTGCAGTCTCAGGAATTATTGTTTTTACTGGAGTTACACCTTTTTCTTTCAATCTATCTATCATTACTGATTGAACTATATATGCATAGGCTCCTACCATTGGTTCATAATCTTTTGCTTCTTGTAAAATTTTCAATAACTTAGCAAGATCTGTATTTTCTTTTGGAAGATCCTTTTTAGAACTATACAATGGAAAAAGATGATTCCATACAAAACTCTGCTGCTCTGAAGAATCAAATTTCTTTTTATTATCTTTTGCCCAATCTACTACTTTTTGATAAAAATCCAGTTTTTCTGCTTCTGGTTTCGCCTTAGCCATTTCAAGAACTTCAACTGGGTTTTTATCTGGTGCTATAACTTCTTTTATTGGAATAACCGGAGAACCTGTTCCTTTTTTGAAATATAAAGGAAATCCATCAACAGTTTTTTGTCCAGTTAAAATTGCAATATCACCCAAACCATTAAAAGCAAAATCTTCACATACCAAATCAGAAATTTTAGACCAAGAATCTTTGATATAATTATTTTCAAAAATTGCAGTTGGTTTTTCATTTATCCAAACTTGCTTATCTTTAGATAAGACTAAAACACTATTTTGGTCTACACATAAAATTTTTGTAAAACCATAACCTGGGCTTGCTTCCCATTTATCACTACCAGATTGTAATCTAAAAGCTCTTCCTTCTTTTTCATCAATAGCCCAAACCACACCATCATTTCCAACTGAAACTGATATATATCCTGTTGCCTTTTCTTCCCATTGTCCACTATTTCTATTAAACTTGAAAAGTTTTTTATCAAAATCTTTTAATGCCCAAATATTATCTTTATTTCCAACAGAAATTTGAGAAAATTTTTCAGAACCTAATCTATTCCAGCTACCATCTATAACTTCAAAAGCATCCCCAGCACTACTTAACGTGCAAACAGTACCATCTGAACCAACCTTTACATCTAGGCCATTACCAGATTTTCTTGTCCAAGAAACTTTACTTTTTTTGACCACACCCATACCGATACCTTCTTCGGATTGAGTAATTTTGCCTTGGAATACATCATTTTTTTGATTTATGGCCCAAATATCAGTTTGCCCATTGTCACCAATACCTAAAGCTACTTTAATAAAATTGCCCTCAAGTAAATCAAAATCTTTTGGAATTTTTAAAACTGGAGCTGGCAATGTTTTAAATGGCAAAATCTGCAAATTTTTATATTCAACCGGAACATCCCAATTTGTTAAAGAAAAATATTTTATGTTTGGATATGGATTTGGATCTGTCCATTGCGATATTATATTTTGTCCAACTTCGCCCTTACCAATTTTTATTTCACCATTGTTATATGAAATCCAAAATTTTACCAAATTATTTGAATCTAATTGTGAACCACCAGCTACACCTTGATTTGTATTATTATCTTGCCATTTTTTCCTGATCGTACTTGATGTATTATTCCAACCTCCAATTATTAATTCATATACATTTGCACCTGCAGTCAAAGATCCAAATTTTTCGGCAGCCAATAATATTATTGCATCATGTGGCGCTTTGACTTCAAACGTCATTATACTTTTATTTAATTCTGATAATTCTTGCCATTTATCTGGTTGAGACATTTTTACCGCAACTACTCCAGGTTGTACGGGTACCGGCGCTGGTGAAGGAGTTGGTGTTGGTGTTGGTACAGGTGCTGGCACTGGAGCCGGTTGCACTTTTATTATCTTCCAATCACACTGATTATTATCATTAGCTGTATCTGTTGTATGTCCCAATATTCCCATATTTTTAAACCAACAAAGATGCATTTCTCTTCCAAAATATTGTTCCAAACATCTTAAATAAACAACATCCCCACTGTTAACAACCTGACCTGCCTTATTCTCTGGACTATAATTTTTATTGCTTACTATTCTCCATTTAAATCTATTCATATCAAAGTTTTTACTAACTTCTCCTGGTATCGTCCATGTTTGCCAACCTCCAGCCGCTTTAAAATATGAGTCCTCCCATCCTGCTAATATTGGCTTTATCAATACTATATCACCGTATTTTATTTCTTCTGTGCTATTTACATTATCTGCTTTTATTAATTGAAGTTTTGTACTATCATCTATAACTGACGCTAATTTAATCTGAGCTCTTTTATCTGCTGCGCTTAATGTTATTTGTGCATTTCTTCCATCTGGTGATGCCTGCAATAATATTGTTTCTTTATATTTAATCGCTTCTGCCCATAAATTCTTTTGTATACTTGTAGTTAAAAACACAAATAAAAGTAAACAATAACTTATTTTTAAAAAATTTTTCATAAATTTTTTCTCCTAAAATTAAAAATCTACCTACGTCTTCTTCCAGGTCTTGCTGGAACCGGTTTTGCCTCTTCTTTCTTTTTTTCTTCTTTTACTTTTTCTGGAGTTTTACCTGGAACGGCTGATTTAATATCAGAAATCATTTTATCAATTTTATCTGCTGTTGCTTTGTCACTAAAAATGGGGTTTGCTTTAGCAAAATTTAAAAGATTAATAATCTCATCCTGGCCCGTAGGTTTTTTATCTGCAACTTTTGACGCAACAAAACTATTTGTTAAAGAATTAATTTTTGATAAAAATTCTTCTTTTTTAGCTGGATCTTGAGATACCCTACTTAATTCGATCATTAATTTATTTACCATATCAACATAAGAAGCAGCTGTTTTCGAAAGTTCAAAAAAATTAATAAGTTTATCCTTTTGGTCAGGAGCCAAAGATTCATTCCATTTAACAAAAGATATCGAAGATTGTAATTTTGCTATTTCTTCAAGCGTTGCAACCATTCTGGTATCTACAAGATTTTGTAAATATTCAAAAAAATAATTACGCTTATTATTATCTAAAAAAGTATCTGGCTCTAAAACTAATTCTGTTAATTTATCTAATCTTTGGGCATAAGTTATTTTTTCATCTCCAATTTTAGACCTCATCGCCTCTTCAACTTCTTTTAACCATTTAGCAGCCTGATCTTGTTGAACCTTTGTAAATGCACTGCTATAAGCTACTGCATTCAAAATTTTTGGCAAAAGATTAAATGCCATTTTTAATTTACCAGCCCTATATGCAGCATCTACTTCTTCTAAAAAAGATGTTAATTTTTTAAAAAAGGCTTCGCTATTTTCAGAAGCTACACCAGATTGAATTTCTTGCCAGATATAAATAACTCTTTCATCAACACTCGGTTGAATAGAAACATTTTTAATCCAAAAATCTAAAAGTTTTACATCTTTAGCATCTTCAAAAAGATTGCTAAATTTTGCCGCGTTAAACAGTCCCTGCAATTTAGTAATTTCTTCGGCAGATTTACCACCTCTTTCTTTAAATAATTCACCCATTTCTTTTATAACTACATCTTTATTAGTTAAAAATTTTTCTTTTTTTTCTGTTGAAAGTTGAGCTTTATTAATCATAGCAGTCAATCTATCTATTTTTTCTGAATAAATAATAAATTGTTTAGCTCTATCTGCCAATTTTTTCAATTTGTCTCTAAAATTTGAAAAATCTGGATTATATGCAGTAAAATTAATAAAATCAGATAAAGGTTTAACTTCACTATTTTGTCTATTGTCAACCCATTTTTGTAAACTTTCCATAAAAGATTTTTGTTGGCCAAGCTTTATTGCCTGTTCTCTTAATTGTTCATATTTTTTAATTTTTTCGGAACCAGGCTGCATATTAACTGCTAAATTAAGTTCATTCTGAAATTCAGGAATATTTAAAGATATTTTTTCTCTTGGTTTTACTAAATTTATGCAGATAAACAAACTCGCTAAAAAAAGCCATAATATTTTTTTCATAAAAATTCTCCCTTTTTTTTGCCCAACTTCGCACAACCCGTCTTCAACGCTATAGCAAAACAGATGATGCGAAGTTGGATAATTTAAAATCTATCTACGCTTTCTTAGTTTTACTGGTCTTTTTTGCTCTTCTTCTTTCTTAGTTTCTTCGGCTTTCTTTTTTTCTATTTCTTTCTTTACTTCTGGTTGCTTCTTTTCTATTGCAGCCAAAATGGCATCGAGCTGATTTTTTTGCAAACTAAAAGCAGAAGTATTTTTTATTGTTTTTAAAGTTGTGATTAATTGAGGTAACCCTTCTGGAGCTTTACCTTCATTTATTTTTGCAACAATTTCATTAAGATTTTCTTGTAATTTTATAATAAACTTTGCAGCCCTTTCTGAAGATTCTATCGCAGCAGTAGCCTGAAGTATTAATTTTTTAACACGATCTTCTAAGGATTTAGGAGTTACTATTCTATTGTAATATCGTTTTAAAATAGTTTTCTGTACTTCTGAAATATTTTTTATGTATTGCATAAAATTCAACATATCTGCAAATTTATTTTTCTCTATATCTCCAGCAGCGTCTACCTGAGTAATAAGATCTGCAAGTTTGCCCATATAACTATTTATATTATCTGGCGTTATAAAAGTATCTTTTGTGACTAATTTATATAAATAATCTAATTTTTCAGCAAACCCTGATTCTTTTGTTGGTTCCTTGACTATGATTGCAGTTGTAACATCTTTAGAAATATTTTCTATTTGTTTTCTTTGTTCAGAAGTCAAAGGATAACTATAATCATTTTTTACTTTAGTCAAAAGATCTATAAAATTGTTTTCAGCTTCGCCTACACTTATACCTTGTTTTTTAGAATTTATAATCTGATCTGCTAAATATCTTAATGCATTTATAAATGACTGTTTATGATATTCTGTTTTTACATCACTTTTTTGAACAAATCTTTGATTAAGAAGATCTATAAGTTCTGCAACAGAAACTTTACCCTGCAAAGCATCCAACATTTTTTGTGCATCTTCTTTTTGTGCGACAAAATGAGGTGATTTCATTGCCACATTCAAAAAATCAATAAATGCATCTAACTCTTCTTGCGCCATAACAACTGCATCATCAAAAAGAGAATTTACTTCTTTTATAAACAGTTCCTTTTGTTCTGGTGTAAATGTTTCTTGATCAAGTAACATTTTAAGATCTTTTATTACTTCTAACCTTGTGACGGTAGTTTGACTCGAAGCATATAATTCACTCAATATTGTTTTGCGTTCAGCATTATTATTGATTAATGTCTCGTTATACATTGCCATTTTCAAAAGTTCTTGCAATTTTTCAAGTTGATCACCTGTTCTAAATGCAACAATTTCGGCCAAAGCTTCTACATATATATCTCTTGTTTCTTCTGTCTTTGCAGCTAAAGATAATAACTCTTTGAACTTTTCTATCTTTTCATTAAAAGCTGTAATATTTTTTGCTTTATCTACTTCAGACTGAAAGGTTTGAGTAGTTTGCTTATCTTCTTTACCTTGCAATTCATCGATTTTAGCCCTTAATTCTTTCATTTTTTTAAGATTTGGTTCAGATTTTGTAGCTTCTTTGCTTAACTTATCTCTTAATCGTTCAAGTTCTCCAGTTGGCATTCTTTCTTTTAATTTTTTAATCTGCTCTTCCACCTTTTTTGCTGTTTCTGTTTCACCAATAAGTTTTGCTTTTTGAGCATCTCTTTCAAGTTTCGCAATTTTTATCGAACGAGCAATATTTTCACTCATACTATCTAAAGAATCTTTAACAGTTTCATCTTGTGCAAAATTGGTATCAGTCTTTACTTTTTCAAAAAGAGTATTTAGGTAACCTAAATTTTCAGGAGCCGTTGCACTTAGTAACCCTTGTAATGCATCAATATATTTCTTTCTTCTTTCTGGTGATACACCAGCTGTTTGAATAATAGCCTCTAACGAACTAATTTTATTTTGATAGGCAGTCTGATCTAAAGCAGATTTTAATTTAGAGTCAAAAACAGTTTCTCTGTCTCCTTCTAATTTTGCAATTTGTTTTTTTAATCTTAATAATTTATCTACATTATAATCAGGTTTTGCTCTTTCTAGATTATATTCTTCTTTTAATTTTTCTATTTCAGATTTTACCTGTATCCCTGTTAATTCTTGAATTTGTCTTTTTACTTCTTCTATTTTCTTTTCATCTCCCAATTTTTGAGCTTTTCTAAGCTCTTTTTGTAAGTCTTGCAACTGACGTTCTTTTAATGCAGGTTTTAACTTATCAATTTGAGCCTGTATTCTTTGCACCAAATCTTGATCATTATCTTTCTTGGCTTGCTCTAACGAAATTTGTAATTTTCCTATTTGAGTTTTTGCTCCAACAGTTTGTTTTATTTTTTCAGATTCTTTTGCAATATCAACATTTGTATAAACACCACCACCAATATCCAAAGACGCTATCAACCAAACATTATTTTTATTATCAGCAGATCCAGAAACAAAATTTTTGCCTTTATTTTGCCAAGTTTTACCATTGTTCGATGAAAAAACTAAATTGTTTGCTTCATCTATTCCCCAAACATTTTTGCTGTCACCTACAAATATTTTTTTCAATTTCTTATTAATAAGAACCCAAGAATTACCTTCACGTCTATACAGATTATTTTTGTCTGTTAAATACCAAACAGAACTGTCTGAACCAACCGCAATTTCTTCAGCTTTAGCTCCTGCTCCTACCAAACTAACACTTTGCCATTTAATATCTACAATATCATCAGAAACTGGTGCAGCAGGATCTGTTGCTTTATAAATTGCTCCATTTAAAATTCCCCAAATAGAACCTGAATCTCCAACTGCAATTTTACCTAACTTACCTTTTACACGAATCCAACTATCTTCTTCAAATTTAAAAATATTTTTATCTGCATTAACACAAAAAACAACACCACTCGATTTACAATTAGCAATGTGTTTAGCTTTTCCTACTATCTTTGAATCTATTTCCTGCCATGTATTATTTGTCCAGTTCCATCTATAAATTGCACCTAAAGCATGAATTCCCCAAATATCCATGTCGCCATTTTTTGTTAAACCTAAAGAAACTTCTAATAATGGCTCAGAAACTTTCGTAAATCCAGTTGGTGCACCTAAATCTATAGTTTTTTCTACGCTTACATTAATCCATTTGGTAAAATCTTTACCTGCAAATGAGTATTCTATTTTTAAATATTTAGTAAATCCTACGGCAGGATCTGAAACATCTGAAACAACATCAGAAATTTTAATCCTCTTTCCGCTAGTCATTAAATCTCTTAATTTATCAGTTACATCAACAAAACCAGCGCCTTCAACACTTTTTTTAATAATATAAATGGATTGCTCATCTGATGGTTGATTATCATGTACAGGAAATTGATTAAAATAAGTAAATAGATATTGAGATGGTTGGGCTTTACTTTGAATCAACACTTCATCATTGTCATTAATAGTATCTTGTGCACCACTTCCTCTTTTTAATAATATCCATTGAGCAATATCACCTGTCGAACCAGAAAAAATTAACTCTCTCCAACCAGAGCCAATAGATAAAAAACTTTTAGCAGATGATTCAATTAACACTGTATCTTTATTTTTTATTGAAGCAATTTTATTTACATTGGCAGCCAAACGCAAATAAAGAGCAGCACCAATATCACCCTGCCATGATGCAGCATATTTTACCTTATCACCTTCTAATCTAGAAATACATTTATTAGCTTTTTTATTTGTTAAAGAAATTTTGTCACCAAACCAAATTTCTGGTTTCTCATCAAATACACCATACTTAGCACTTTTTATATCAACAACCGTACCCTCAGTGCTAACTATTTCAATTTTTGTTGGAATAACTGCCCTTTTAAGTTCAGGAAATTTAACATCTGTTCCTTGAAAAAACCATTTAATTTTTTCTTCGCCAGATACTCTATAAGAAATTTTTAACCATTTTGCAACATCCGGAGCTGGATCTGTAAAAAATTCATTACTGCTTTTAAAAGCTCTTCCTGCATTAATAAAATTTTTTACTCTATCCGTAACATCTATAGCTCCTTCACCTTTAACAGCCTTTGAAATTTTCCAAACAGCCTGCTGATCTCTCCAATTAGGATCCGATAATGCCTTTTCAGCAAACCAACTATAAAGATACCTATCATTTGTTTGTTCAAAATTTGATTTAAAATAAACTTCATCTCCATTATTGATATTCTCACCTGTAGCTCTTGGTTCACCTCCTGTTTTCTTATAAATAGTCCATTGTGCTTTAGTCCCCATTTCGTTACCAAAAGAAACATCCCTAAATAAGCCCCAAGCTTTTATGTACAAATAAGAATCATTAATAGATTTAATAAAAATTGAACCGCCACTTTTCAAAGCAGTAATATCAACAGGGTTATCAACTTTCTGCACAATCATATTAGTTAAATTATCATCTTGCCATTTATCATTTTTAGAATAATTTGCGTCACCAATACTAGAAAGATACTTGTTAAATTTTGTGTTTAATAAAACTACTTTATCATTTGTATAAATCTCAGGTTTATCGCTAAAAACACCATATTCTGCTTTAATTATTTCAAAATTTACTGGTGCACCCTCTTCTTTTTGTTCACTATCCTGCGAAAATAAAAAATTATTTGTTATTAATAAAGCAAAAAAGCTCATTAATAACTTTGACCAAAAGCATCTATTCATATTTTTCTCCTATTTTTTTTAAAAAAACAATAAGACGCTGATACAGAATAAGTTTTTTATATTTATATTTTCAAGTTTTTTTATAATTTGTAAAAAGATTCATTTTTTATTTATACTTTAAGAAAATTGAAATTTTTTATATATAATTAAAAAAGGAAAAATTATGTTTAACTTTTTTTTTAACTCTCCTGCCGGCCAGTTAATTGCACAATCAGACTTTATAACAAAACTCATACTACTTGCATTGTTTATTTTATCTACTGTTTGTTGTGCAATAATAGCATTTAAGATTATAACCTTGAGATTTCAAAAAAATCAATTATCAAAAATGTATGAACAAATAAAAAAAACACACGATTTTAACGAACTTATAAATATTGGAAAAGAATATAAAGATTCCTTTGGAGGGAAATTTTTAATTCAAAATTTAACTGAACTAAAAATTATGCTAGAAAATAAGCCTCAATTAAATGTACAAGATTTTGAATATTTAGATTTATTAGTTGTGCAATCTGTTGATCAATTAGTAAAAGAAGGTGAAATTTATCTTCCAATTCTTGGTACAAGCGCAAGCGTTTCACCATTAGTTGGATTATTTGGAACTGTATGGGGCTTAATTCATTCTTTTGTAAGTATAAGTCAAGAAAAATCCGCTGATATCGCAGTTGTTGCTCCTGGTATAGCAGAAGCATTGTTAACAACACTTGCAGGAATAATGGTTGCTATTCTTGCCTTAATAGCCTTCCATTATTTTTCAAATCAACTATCTAAAATAGATTTACAATTGAATCATATAGCAGATAAATTTTTAAATATAATAAAACAAAAATTTGTAAAATAAGGGGGCATTTGTGCCAAAAAGAACAAGAAAAAGATCTTATGTAGCGAAAATACCAGAAATAACATTAACACCATTAATTGATACAGCATTAACTTTATTAGTTATTTTTATGGTTACAGCGCCGATGGTACAGAATGGAATAAAAGTTGATTTACCACATGGCAATAGCAAAGAAGTTGGAAATCAACAAGAACTTGTTGTAACAATAAGTAAGGATGAAAAAATATTTTTTAATAGTTATCCAATAGAAAAAGAGGTTTTAGTTAAATCTGTACAAAAAGCAATGAATCAACGAGAAGATGTTCCTGTTTATATAAAAGCAGATGAAGGTTTATCTTATGGTAAGGTTATAGAAGTTGTTGATGAATTAAAACAGGCTGGAGTAAAATTTGTTGCCATGTCCACACGAGCCGCTTAAACACAAATGAATAATAAAATAAGCAAAAAATTTTTTATAATATCTTTTTTAGTACATTCATTTTTACTGCTAACGGTTTTTTATTTTAATAATGATAATAAAATACATAAAAAATTCGTTGTATATGGTATATATTCAAAAAAACCAACTCATGCTTATTTTAAAAATCCAAAAACAAGAAGTTCATCAGATTGGTTAAAAATAAGAAAAACGCAAGTTAATAAAACAAATAAGCAAACAAAAAATAATTCAAATAATAAAACAAAAATTAATAAACAAAATTCTAAACAAAAAAACAATTTAAAAACAATGAACACTAATAGTAAGACAGTCAATGCAAAAATATCAAAAAATAATTCTGTTAAAATAAATAAAATTTCAGAAAAAATAAAACATAAACAAGAAACAAAAAAACAGACAAAAAATAATTTACAAAAAAATATCAAAAGTAATATCAGAGAACTAAAAGAACACAAAATAAATAATAAAAAAATTAAAAAAGAAAAAGAAATAAAAAAACAAGAGTCTAAAATTGAAAAAGAAAAAATGCCTGAGCAAAAATTTGAACAAAAGCCTAAACAAGAACCTGCCTCTGAAATAAGCAAACAAGAAACAAATAAAGAATCAGAAAATTTAGAGCAAGAATCTGAACAAAAAATAAACACTGAATCCGAAGACACTGACGAACCAGAAGATCAAACTGAAGAACTTTGCTTCAATTTAATGGGAGAATCTGATCCAAAATTAATAATTTATCAAAAGCATATTCAAAAAGAAGTTGAACGGCTATGGAAACCTCCTGTTGGAATTCCAAAAGGAACAGAATGCGCTTTAAGTTTTCAAGTAAACTCTCAGGGAAAAATAGAAAATTTTGAAGTTATTAAAAAATCAAATATTTTAATATACGATTTAAGTATAATACGTATAGCTAAACGATTTGAATTCGAAGAATGTTTGTGGGGTAAAAAGTTTACAATAGAATTTAGACAATAATAAAAATTTTAATTATCTAAGAAAGTAAAACATGTTATTTAATATAAAAAAAATTATATGTTTTTTTATTTTTATTTTTTCACAAAATTTATTTTGTTCAGAAATTTCACAAGATAATAATAACGATAATATTGCTTTTCAAGTTAATGCAATACAACAATATGGCAAATTAAGATGTCAAGAAATTCTCGTTGGCAAAAGTCAAAGATTGGCAAAAATAGGCAAAATAATAAAATATGATTTGGAGTTTCCAGATCAATTAGAAGTAGACCTTAAAAAGACCGATAAAGAATTAGATTCTAAAACTGAAAAAAAATTGTTTAATAAAGATTTTAGTTTATGTGTATATCTGACAGAGCTTCCCGACAATAAAATAAAAGTAAAAGCAAAAGACATCAGTTCAGATAAAATAATTTTTCAAAATAATTTTGAAGTTTTAGATAAAAGAATTGCATTAGATTGTCATTTTATTTCTGATCAACTTTTACCAAATTTAACCGGCGAAAAAAGTATTTGTTTAAATTCCCTTGTTTATAGCAAAACTTTATCACCTAAACACAAAGTTATATGCATTTCAGATTATGCATGTAATACTTCAAAAACAATTGTGCATTCACCAGCAATAAATATAGCACCTTGTTGGCACACACAAGCACCAGTAATTTTTTATTCTCAACTTACAAAAACTAACAATAGATTAATGTCAGTAAATTTAGCTACAAGAAATCATAAAGTAATTTGTTCTTATGATGGATTGAATATGCAACCATCTTTCTCCCAAGATGGAAAAAAAGCTGTTTTGTGTTTATCCGGAGGCAAAAATTCAGAACTTTATTTATACGACCAAGACAAAACTAAAAATACGAAAAATCACAAATATACAAAATTAACAAATAATAAAGGTAATAATAGTTCACCATGTTTATTAGAAAATGGTGATGTTATTTTTTGTTCAGATTTTGAAAATTCTAGACCACAAATTTATTATTTAGACCGCAAAAATGGATGTACAAAAAGATTAACAAATGGTCGTGGCTATTGTGCTGCACCATCTTATTGTCAAAAAAATAATAGCATTGTTTATACTCGCCCAGTAAATGACACTTTTCAAATATTTTCTTTAAGTTTAGATAATTTTAACACAGTACAAGAAAGGCAATTAACATTTACTTCTGGGAATAAACATGAACCATCTTTTTCTGACTGTGGCAACTTTGTAGCTTTTGCTTATGAGGTTGCACAAGAAAAAGGACCAAAAATTTCTCAACTTGCAGTTTTGAATTGCAATAGTGGCAAAATTCGTGTTTTAACAAACAGCAAAGAAAATAAAAATTTTCCTAGATGGAGCAACAAAACTATTTTGTAAAAATTTAGCAATTTATAAGTTATTAAATTTTAAAAAATTAACAGACATTGACACAATAAATATCTCTATATATTTTTTCATAAACTCAATATCACTCAAAATATATAATTTTTAAACTTTTTTTATAATAGGAGTTTTATGAAAAAAAGCACGCTTATTTTAGTAATACTTTTAGGCAGCAACATAGCATTGTTGCACGGTATGGAATACGTAAAACCAATAAGTATAGGACAATCAATAGAAAAAGTTCAAAAAACTTCTTATGAAGAACTTAAAGAAAAATATTGTCATGACAATCAATATCAGGATTGTTTAGAAATTATAAAACTTGCAAAAGACAGTGGCTTTAATATTAATGCTCCAATAGAAGAATTGTCACCTAAATTATTACCTAAATTATTAAAAAAAATCATAGAGACAGCACCTCATGGTATAAATATTACTCATGATATAAATATTGCCTATGAATTTGAATTTTATTTTTATAATTATTATTTAGAATCTTATTTGGAATCTATAAATGCACAAGATCCTCTTCTTACCTTTGCCGCAAATATTGGAAATCCTTATGCACTTTGCGCGCTTATTGACGAAGGTGCCGATATAGATGGGGTTAATTTTTGGGGAAGGGTACCGTTATTTAACGCTAAACCTACTTGTTTAGAATTATTACTCTCAAAAGGTGCTGATCCTAATATAGAATCGTCTTATGAAGGTCTGCCGATTGCACATGCTCCTGAATTTCAACAAAAATTACTAATGGTTTATGGAGCACATGGTGAATAGCATAATGTAAATATAGCCAAATAAAATCAAAAAATATTTAAAAAACGCTATTTTAGATAAAATTAAGGTTTTTTTCTTCCAATAATTCACTAAAACAAATATATAAATTGATGATTTTGTTATTTTTTATTATTATAAATATTGAATAAATAAGAAAAAAGGTTATTTTTTTCAATTTCTAAAATAATTAATTAACAAATTATAATTTTTTTATTAATTATTATTTAATTTACGAATATAATAAATAATTATAGATAGTTAACAAATAAACTGATAATAAAAGGTATTTCAAATTATGAATAAAAACACAAATCAAAAAAAAACAATTTTAAATAAAAAAGGGCCTAATGCTTTGTGGCTTTTACTTCTACTTTTAGGAGTAATAATGGGCTATTTATTTTGGTACAACCAAAATATGAACAAACAAATCGAATCCATAAATTATTCAAAATTTTTAAACTTTATGGAATCTAATCAAATTGAATCCGTAGAAATTCAAGGTCAATATTTAAAAGGAAAACTTACAAATGGAAAACTTTTTGAAACATATGTAATACCAAATGAAAAATTATGGACTCAACTAAAAGAGCATAATGTTACAATGAGTGTGTTTCCACTAGAAAAGAATTCTTGGGGTGCTTACATTTTGGCTCCATTATTACCATTAATATTATTATCGTTATTATTTTTTTTATTCATGTATTTACGACAAAGCCAGGGCGGCAATGGGGGAGCTGGAAAAATATTTAACATAGGTAAAAGTAAAGCTAAATTTTTCTCTCCAAATACTATAAATACTACATTTAAAGATGTAGCAGGAGAGCAAGAAGCTAAAGAAGACTTAAAAGATATAATTGAATTTTTAAAAAATCCTGCAAAATTTTCTAAATTAGGAGCAAAAATACCTCGCGGTATCCTATTAACCGGAGCGCCGGGAAATGGTAAAACTTTATTAGCAAAAGCGGTTGCAGGTGAAGCAAGTTGTCCATTTTTTAGCATAAGTGGCTCAGATTTTGTTGAAGTTTTTGTTGGTATTGGAGCTTCTAGAGTTAGAGATCTTTTTGTTCAAGCAAAAAAACACGCTCCTTGCATCGTGTTTATAGATGAAATAGATGCAGTAGGAAGACAAAGAGGCATTGGTCTTGGCGGTGGAAATGATGAAAGAGAACAAACTCTAAATCAATTGTTATCCGAAATGGACGGATTTTCAACTCAACACGGTGCAGTTATTGTTTTGGCGGCAACAAATAGACCTGATGTTTTAGATAAAGCTCTTTTAAGGCCAGGCCGTTTTGATAGAATCATTGAAGTTCCATATCCAGATTTAACAAGTAGAGTTCAAATTTTGCAAGTTCATTCAAGAAATGTAAAATTGGACCCAAGTGTAGAGCTAGAAAAAATTGCCCGAGGAACTCCTGGTTTTAGTGGCGCAGATCTTGAAAACTTAATAAACGAGGCAACATTAATTGCATCAAAATTAGATAAAAAAAGTGTTACTCTTGATGAATTTGAAAAAGCAAGAGACAAATTATTAATGGGTGCAGAGAGAAAAACTCTTGTTATTTCTGCTGAAGATAAAAAAAGAACAGCTTATCATGAATCGGGTCATACTTTATTAAATGTCCTATTACCCGATATAGACCCATTCCATAAAGTATCAATTATTCCAAGAGGTAGAGCTCTTGGTGTTTCTTGGTCTTTGCCTGAAAGTGATAAATATACGTTTACCGAAAAAGAGATGACTTCTAGAATTATGGTTGCTTTAGGCGGCCTTTTAGCTGAAAAAATAATTTTTAATATTCAAACCAGTGGTGCTGCAAACGATATAGCTCAAGCAACAAAAATAGCGAGAATAATGGTAACTCAATTTGGTATGTCTCCGCTTGGACCCATTGTTTTTGATGAAACAAAAGAACACCCTTATTTAGGAAGAGATATGCAACAAATGCGAGTTCATTCAGACAAAACAGCCGAAAAGGTTGATTTGGAAATTGAAAAAAAAATAAATTCATGCTATCAAGATGCATTAAAGCTTTTATCAGACAATAAAGATAAGCTCAATTTGTTAGCAACAACACTGTTAGAAAAAGAAACATTACAAGCAGAAGAAGTTTATAAGTTATTAAATTTAGAACCAAGACAAAATCACAATTGGCAAATTAAAGAATAGATTTAAGATCTTTTAAAAAATTCTTTTTTTTGCTAGAATTTAACTTAAATTAGATTTTATAATATTAAAATTAAACAAAGGGAACATGCAAAATGGCAAATATTTGTGTTATATGCGACAAAAGACCTAAAATTGGTCACACAGTAAGTAATGCAAACAATAAAACAAAACGTTGGATTTATCCTAATGTTCACGTTATTCGTTTCACATTAAAAGGCGAAAAAAGTGTTCGTCGTGGCGCTGTTTGCACCAAATGCATAAAATGCGGAAAAGTTGAAAAAGTTATATAAAAATTTTTGAAAAATAATAAATATTGGGAATAAATAAATGGCAAATAAAAAATCAGCTAAAAAAAGAGTTTTAACAAATCAGGTAAGACGCATTAATAATACAGCAAGAAAATCTGAAGTAAAAACAATGGAAAAAAAGGTAGAAATAGCATTAGAAAAAAATGATGCGGTTTTAGCAAAAAACATGCTCAAAACTGCTGAAGCAAAAATAGCAAGAGCCGTAGGAAAAGGAGTTTTTAAAAAAAATACTGCTACACGTAAAATAAGTCGTTTAGCAAAAAAGGTCGCAGCTTTAGAAAAAAAACAAAAAGCATAATAGTTTAATTTTATAGTAGTAATGGAGATGGGGAGTTTATTATGATGAAAAATAGTACACCAGTTTTGGTTGTAGATTCAGTAGAAACAGCAATAAAATTTTATACTGAAAAATTGGCTTTTGACATTGTTGAATCAATGGTACAAAAGGAAGAACATTCTGAACAAACATTTGTTTATGCCTTATTAAAAAAAGGCAAATGTAGCATAATGTTTCGCACCCCACACGTAGAAGAATTGGCAGAGTTTAGCTTTATAAAAAGATGTGCAAGTAGGTGTACAGGGCTCTATGTTGAAATGAAAAAGGGGCTAGAAAAGTATTTTCAAAAATGTAATAAAAAGGGGGTTCAAATCTTGCATGAACTCCAAAATCAACCTTGGGGCGACAGAACGTTTGCAATAAAAGATCCTTTTGGTTTTTTATTGACATTCGCTCAACCAATAGAAAATTTTGTAGCAAAGAATAACAATGTTTTTTGCGGTACGCCAATAAATTTAAAAGATCCATCTGGAAAAACTTTTAGTGAAAAAGAGCTTTTGGATAAAATGGTAGCAAATTTAAAACATTTCGGTATTTTACGACGAGCTGCAAAAAAATATTCAAAAATATGGTTAAAAAAGCATTTTCCTAAAAAATAAATTTTTTCTTAAAAAAAGCCAATTATTTATTAGAAACTTAAATTTTTTAATAAATAATTGGCTTTTTACCTTAATTTGACTAATTTAATTATTATTTGTAAAATAAACATAATAAATTAGTTGTTACCCGTTTTTAAAATAATTTAAAAAAACTATAATAAAATTATATTAGAATATTTTTTTAAAAATAATCTATGTGCGTGTAAATAAAATAGATGTAAGTAAAATAGAATGTTAATTTTTGAATAGGAAGGAAAATATGAAAAAAATAGCTTTATTATTAGCATTAATATTTCAAACTTCAGGAATAATTTTTGCGCAAGAGCAAATAGCTCAAGAGCAAACACCACCTGAACAAACACCAATGCAAGAAACTGCAGTTAAAAAAGAAGTATCTAAAAACAAAGAAGCTAAAGAAACTACTGTCTCAGTTCAAGAAGAAGTTCAACCCGCTCAGGATGATCAAGAACTAGAACCTTCTCAATCTCAAGAGCAAACAGAAGAACAAGCAGTGGAAACACCTGTTAAACAAGAAGATCAAGTTGTAGCACAACCAGAACAAACTGAATCAAAAGAAATAGAAAACAAAGAAGTTGATCAAAAAGAATCTGACTTAACTCAAGAAGAAAAAGTAAAAAATTCAAACTTGCAAGCAGAAAAAGCTAAAGCTTTGCCAGCAGAACCAGAACAAGCAAAACAAACAGAAGCCCCTAAAGAAGAAGAGGTTAAAGAACCTACAGAAGAAGAAATGCAAAAATTTTATCAAGAACTTGAAGAATTACTAAAAGATATGCCAGAAGACGAAGAAGATCAAACCCCAATAGAAGAAACAATGCCTGCTGCTTAATAAGCTTAATAATTACATAAAATTAAAATAAAAAACGCTTAGCAAATTTGCTAAGCGTTTTTTATTTTAATTTTACAAGACTCTTTTTTTTAATGCTTCAATGTCTTTAATGCCCTCTTCAATTTGAATCAAATAAGCTTTTTTTAACAACGCCCCCATCTTTGGCCCAGGTGCAACAACATCCATTAAATGTCGCCCAAATAAAACAGGCTTTTCTGGCCCATGTATCACTTGAGCTTGTTCTGCTTTTTTTAAAAAATTTTCTAAAATATCTAAATACTTATTTGCCAATGACGCACCATTTAATCCACGTCCTTGTACGTCAAAAAGATTTGCTAAAGCAAGTTGTCTTAAATTTATTTGAGGAGCAATTTTTAAAGCCAATCTTTTAAAAGCATTTAATTTTGATTTTTGTTTTAACAAAAGAAAGGGCTGCATATGATAATGTACTATTTTGCAAACAGCATTAATCAAGGATTGATCCTGAGTAAAACGTTTTAAAAGTTTTTTGCTCAATGGCACACCCTGTTCACAGTGCCCTTTAGCATGTAACTCTTCGTCAGTAACAACAACTTTTCCTAAATCATGGCACAAGACGCCTAACATAATCATATATTTTTCATCATTATCATTATAGTTTTCAAAAATTGCTGCTAAATCTAAAGCTTGCATTGTATGTTCAAAAACGTCACCTTCCGGATGATAATCAGGCCTTTGTTTAACACCAATTAAATTATAAATTTCAGGAAATATTTCTCTTAATCTATCAATTTCTTGCAACCAGCGGAAACCAAGAGAAGGTCTTTTTGATTTTAAAAAAAGTTTTTTTATTTCATCACCAATTCTTTCTTTTGCTATTGGAACTCCTGTTGCTTGATCATAAAGATCCATTTTTTTGCACAAATTATTTAATTCAGCATCCGGAAAAAATTCAAATCTTCCAATAAACTGCATAACACGAAAAAATCTTAATGGGTCTTCTAAAAACAATTTTGTATCTACAGCTCTTAATTTTTTTTCTTTTATATCTTGAATACCACCATATGGATCTATAATTTTTAAATTTTTTATTTCAAAATTATTTTTGCAAACAATACTTAAATCAATAGCCATTGCATTCATAGTCAAATCACGTCTTTTGCATGCCATTTCTATTGTCATATTTGGATTTATCTCAACTGACGGCTTTCTGCCGATACTGTCTTTTCTGGGCAATGACCAATCAATATCGTAATTTTGCAAACGCAAAACACCAAATTGTCTTCCAACAAGTTTAATTATTCCAAATTTTTTTAAAACATTTTCAAGAACTTGTAAATCTATATTATGTACCTCAATATCAACATCTTTTATATCTCTATCCAAAATATAATCACGCACAGAACCCCCCACAAGATATGGGGTCCCAGCATTTTTTATAATTTCTTGCAAAATATTTTTTATTTCTTTTAAAAAAATTAAAAATTTTTTATTCATATAATTTTTCTTTCACAACTTAAGTTAATTATAATAATAAAAACATTAAATATTATTTTAACACGATTAAAAGCAGTAAAAAATAAGTTTAAAAAATCTTGCGCTTTTTAAAGAGTTTTCGTAGACTTGATTTTATCTTGAAATTATTTTTTTTTGGGGCTATAGCTCAGTTGGTAGAGCGCATGAATGGCATTCATGAGGTCACCGGTTCGATCCCGGTTAGCTCCACCATACTACGCCCAGGTGGCTTCGTATGGCGTGGCCAATACAGGTGCCTAAAGACTAAATAAATTTAGACAAATACGGGGGTTCGAGGGGAAAAAATGAAAAAATATCTAACACCTACCTTAAAATTTTTTCTAGTTTTAATAATTTTATCTTTTATTACCCTATGCTTTACAACCAAACTTAGTATTGCAGCATCCATTCACTCTACTCTTTTAGTTTGGAGTTTTTATATTCTTTGTTTTTCTGCAAATCATGGCAAAATTTTTTTAGGTATTCCTTATGAATTTATAAGAAAAAAAAAATTACATTATCCAGAAATATTTTTGTGGTCAGGAGCTGTTTTATTAAATATTTTTACTTATTTTTTTACACCTTGGGCTTATTTTAATACTTTAATAACACATTTATTATTTCAAATTATTTACTCGCCTTGGCCAGGATGGCTAATAATTTCTATAAGTTTTTTAGGAACTTTTTATAAATTTTTTGTAGGGTATCAAAATTTTAACGAATATTTGTTCCATAAAATCATTAGAGCCTTGATTATTTGTTTAAGTTTTTTTACTCTTGTGTACTTCGCACATAAAGATTTAATAATTCTCTTAAATATAAGGATATAAGTAAAATGTTAAATTTACCTTTATCTGGAATAAAAAGAATAGAAAGTATAGTAATAAATAATGATGAATATATTTCTTTGTCTCAAGGAGCATTAAAAATAAATGGAATACCTCAGCAAATAAAGGATCATCTTAAAGAAATTTTTGATACAACTAAAACAGATTTTTATCAAAGTGCATGGGGAATAATGCCTTTAAGAGAAAAAATTGCTCAGGTTATTAATAAAAAAAATAATACTAATATTTTGCCAAAGCAAATATTAGTAACACATGGATGCACAGGTGCAATAGCCGTAACATTTTCAACAATATTAGAACCGGGAGATGAGGTTTTAATTCCAGAACCAGCTTATCTTGCTTATACATCTATAACAAAAATAGTTAGATGTAAACCCGTTTTTGTATCATGTACCAGCAATAGTAAAAATAAATTTTGGGATTTAGATATAGAAAAAATTAAAGCGGCAGCAACACCTAAAACAAAAATTTTAATATTTTCTAACCCATGGAATCCTTTAGGTTTAGTAGTAAATAAAAAAGCAATTTTGGATTTGCTCGAATGGTGCAGCAAAAAACAAATATACATACTAATAGATGAAGCATATAAAGATTATGTATTTAGTAACGACTTTGAATCATGTGCAGATTTAATAAATCAATCTGAATGGCTAATAAAAGCAAATACTTTTTCAAAAAATTTGGGCATGAGCGGTTGGAGAATTGGCTATCTGGTTGTCCCAGAAAAATTATGTGTTGCTATTGGACAAGCGCAAGATGCAATGTTAAATTGCCCAAATATTCCTGCTCAATATGCAGCTTTATATGCTTTAGATCATCCAAAAATTATTCAAAATTTTCATACAATTGTAAAAAATAATTTAGAAATTACAAAAAAAGAATTAGAACCTTTAATAAAAGAAAAAATATTTGAATATCAAAATCCTGATGGTGGTTTTTATCTTTTCTTAAAAACTCAACAAAAGGATTCTAACGACCTTTGTTTAAATCTTTTAAATCAAGCAAAAGTTTCTTTAGTTCCAGGTATTTATTTTGGACAAAGTGGAGAATCTTTTGCAAGACTTTGTTTTGCAAGAGACCCATTAGTATTAAAAGAAGGTTTAAAAAGAATTAAAAATTTTTTAAAATAAAAATTTATTAGAAAGCATCAAATGTATAAAAAATGTAAGCACCTACACTTTATTGGCATCGGTGGTATAGGAATGAGTGGGATAGCTCAAATATTAAAATTAAAGGGTTACACTGTTTCAGGTTGCGATGAATGCACAAAATCAAAAATTATTGCACATTTATCAGAAATTGGTTGCAAAATTTATACAGATCACAGTCCAGAACACATAAAAGATGTTGATGTTTTAGTTTATTCTTCTGCCATAAAACCAGAAAATCCAGAAGTTCAAGCCGCACTTGAAAAAGGTATACCTGTAATACCCAGAGCAATCATGTTAGCCGAATTAATGCGCACAAAGTATGGTGTTGCCGTATCAGGTTCACACGGAAAAACAACAACAACTTCCATGATTTCTCATATATTAATGGAAGCTAACTTAGATCCGACGGTAATAATAGGCGGTATTTTAAAAAACATTTCAACTAATGCAAAGTTAGGTGAAGGCAATTTGCTAATTGCTGAAGCAGATGAAAGCGATAAATCATTACTTTATTTAAATCCAACTTTTGCAATTGTTACAAACATAGATGCCGAACATCTTGATACTTACAAAGATCTTGAAGACGTAAAAAATACTTTTAAAGATTTTTTAGCTCGACTACCATTTTATGGAAAAGCATTTTTATGTATTGATGATCCTAGCGTTAAAGCAATATTACCATTACCACATATTAGTACAATAAAATATGGTTTAGACGAGACCGCTGATATTAGAGGTGAAGTTATAGATCTTAAAAAATCACAAACTATTTTTAATATTTACAAAAATAATCAAAAATTAGGTCAAATTATTTTAAATATGCCAGGTGAACATAATATATTAAATTCTTTGGCTGCAACTGCACTGTCTTTAGAACTCGATATACCATTTGAAAAAATACAAAATGCTTTAAACAATTTTAAAGGTATAGAAAGACGATTTGAATACAAGGGAAATTACAACGGGGCAGATATTTTTGATGATTATGGTCATCATCCAACAGAAATTCACAACACATTAAAAATAGCTATAAATAAAAAAAATAAAAAACTTCACGTAATATTTCAACCACACAGATTTACACGAACACAAAAACTGTGGAAAGAATTTATAGATGTTTTTAATAAAAAAGAAATAGATACTTTGTATATAACAGATATTTATCCAGCAAGTGAAGCCCCGATAGAAGGCATTACAAGCGTAAGACTTGTAGAAGAAATTAAAAAACAAAATTCTGATTTAAAAATATTTTATTACAAAACATACGAAGAAATCACACAAATAGTTAAAGATGATTTAAAAAAAGGTGATTTACTCTTGACGGTTGGTGCTGGTAAAGTAAATTTAATTGGAGAAAAGTTGTTAGAGTTGTAATTTTAAAAAATTATATTTTAGAGAAAGGAATAGAGTATGACAAATCATAAAAATTTAATAATTTTATTAATTTCTGGTTTTATTTTTTCTGGCAATATTTTTTGCATGCAAGAAAATCCCTTATCAGAAGAACAATTGCAGAATATTCATATAATGAGTTTAATAACCCAATCTAATAATATTGATAAAAAAAATTCAAAAAAGACAGCTTTAAAAATAAATTCTTACGTTGATATATTAACTAAATTATTAAATTCAAAAGAGTCTATACAAAGTTTAAATTTAAGCAATAGTCTTGTAACAGAAGAAATTTTAATATTTATTATACAAAATTTTAAAAATTTAAATGCAATAAATGTCTCTAGGTGTGAGAATTTATCTGAAAATTTTATAATTTATTTAAAAAACTTTAAATCATGGGAAAATTTTATTTCAGACACAGATAATACAATTATAAAAATTCATAACCTTCCAGAAGGTCGAGCTGAATATGATAATTCTGATCAACCTAGATTTTATGATCCTGTAGTAGAAAATTCTAATCAATCTATATTTGATGAATATAATCCCGAAAATCCTGATCACCAGGGTGCTTGTTAATTTATTAATTAATAAAAAAATAAAAAGGTCGGTTTTAATTAAAACCGACCTTTTTATTTAAATGCTTTAACCAATTTTAATAACAAAAAAAATACGCTTGGCACAATAATAAGAATTAAAAAAAATAAAAAAATTACTTTTAATATAAAAATAAACATAATTTTTATAGCTGCTTAGAATTTATAATATCTATATTATTATCTAAATTATTATCTATACCTTGTTTTTGTATCTTATTTTTTAAAAAAATATAAATCGAATTTCTATTATGCCTATCAGGCCGTACAGAGATTATACAAGATTTATTTGTTTTTTCACAAAAAAATAAACCTTCTTGATATCCTTCTTTTTCTTGAGATTGAGATAAAGAATAATTTGTTATTTGCCAGCCATTGGCTTCTAAATTTATACGATAAAAATCTATTACAGATTCAAGCGGCAATTTGCCTGTGTAACAAGTCAAACTGTTATTAATTTTTTTTTGATTTAAAAAATAATTTACAGGCACAGGGATATCTGAATTTTTTGTTTCATGTAAAAGAGCTAAATTATAATCATCTTTTTTTTTATCAAATTTATTATTATCTTTACTACAAGAAACTAAAAAAACGAAAAATAATATATAAAAAATTAAGAGGCGATCTTTTTTAGATCGCCTCAAATTTTTAGCATTAAAAAATTTATTCAACACTTTTTTTAGCTTGTTCTTTGCTCAATTTTTGTTCTTTTGTAAGAATTTTCTCTTTAATTCTTGCTGCCTTACCAACTCTATCACGAATATAATAAAGTTTCGCTCTTCTAATATCACCTTTCTTAACAAGTTTGATATTATCAATTATAGGTGAAAAATAAGGAAAAACTCTTTCAACTCCAACATTATCAGCTCCAATTCTACGAACCGTAAATGTTGAAGAAACACCGTTGTTATGAGCTGCAATGACATCACCAACAAACATTTGAATTCTTTCTTTTTCACCTTCTACTACTTTTTGAGCAACCTGAATAGTATCTCCAATTCTAAAATTAGGAAATTTTCTATCTTGGCAACCAAAATCAAGTATTGTCTCTTTTGTAAAAAAATCAGGTTTCATTGTTAAATCCCTTTAAATCAAATATTTGAAAATCAAATATATTTTAATTAACTATTTTTGATAAAAATATAATATAAACCTATTTAAACTATTTTTCAACTAAAGTTGCAGAATATTATATACAAAAATATATAAAAAAGCTTATAGCTAAGTCGGTCTAAAATTTCATACGGTGGCCGGACAAATTGCTAAATTCATGTTTTTAAAATCTTTCCCAAATACTTTCTTAAAAACTTTCAAAAAAGTTAAAAAACTCTTGTTTTTAAAACTTTTTTCCTGTTATATTAAATTTAGTTACCATTTGAAATTAATTTTTATTAAAAATTTTAAAAATTAAGCAAATAATATATTAATCTAAATTTAAAATAGCAAACCGTCATTTTTTAATTATTTTATTTAGATTTAAACCAAAAAAAGAAAGGTGTAGTATGAAAATACAAGATTTTTTTAAATATAATATCATCGCAATGTGTTTATTAAGTTGTGTTAAAGCACAGGAAGTGCCTAGGGAGATAAATTTTTTATTTTTTCCTCCAATACCAATCCAGTCCAAAAATGAAGATGGCGACTACTGGTGGAGCAGAAGACTGAATACTTTTGCCGAAGTCGATTCAGCCGATAGTGTCGATATTGTTAAAGAAAAAATTCGCCAAGAAATTAAAAAAATATACGACAAAGAAAGCCTAAAGGTAGTTGATTTACCAGATTTCGATTTATTTTTTATGGGTAAGAAATTAGAAAATAAGCCTGATTGGAATAATATTAAAAATACGCATAAACGGATAACTATCAAATTTATAGCTCCTATACAACAATACCCACAAATAGGAGACTTAACATCCATATTAACTAGTGACCTAATCAGGCATTTTCAAAATCTGCCTTACCAAGATAATATGAATCAACTCGATCTTATAATTAGTTCTATACCTAAAGATGCTAGCACAAATAATGCGATAAATTTAATTTACAAATTAAAAACAGAATGGAAAAACCTATCGGCTGAAGAAAAGAGAAATCAATTAATGAATATAAGCAAATATCTGCCTAAAGAGCCAAAATAATTATAGCATCATGCATAAAGAGCCATATTGAAACTTCAATATGGCTCTTTAATTTAAATTTTAGATCAAAATTTTTAGGAGCTCTTCTCTCCTAACAGGTTCAATTGGATTTATTTGTATGAAATATGAACTTGAAGTCCCATAGCATTAATTAAAGATGTAATTTTGTTCCACCTAGGATTGCCATTTTTAGATAGCATTCTATAAAAACTTTGTCTACTGATATTTGCTTTTTTAGTAAAAGCTGAAATATCTTCACCTTGTGCTTCGAGAACATCTTTTAATGCAGTTAGAAAAACTTTTTGGTCATCGTCTTTTAATGCTTCATTTAAATATGCAATTGCAAGCTTTGGGTTTTTCAGTCTTTCATGTAAAAAATCTGTATATTTTGTATGAATTTGTTTTTTAGCCATGTTTTTGTTCCTTAAAATCAAGCCAATAACGTTTGGCTTTAGTTATATCACGATTTTGGCTTCCCTTATCCCCACCAACTAAAAGTACAACTATTTTATTTCCATCTCTTCCGAAATAAATTCTGTAACCACCCCCATGATTTATGCGAAGTTCATATACTCCTTGACCATTTTTAATCTGTTTGCAATCACCAAAATTACTATTTCGCACTCTTGCAAGACGCATTAAAATAATTGCTTCAGTTCTAGTATCAAGTCTTTCTTGCCATTCTGTAAATGGCTTTTTACCGGAGCTAGTTGTATAAACAATAATTTCTATAATATTCATGATTTTTAATGTAACACATATAAGACACCATTGCAAAAACAAAAATTTATTTCGCAGCTTTCTAACACAAAAAGAGCTCAATCCCAAAATTCATGTTTTTAAAATCTTTATAAAATATTTTCTTAAAGCTTTCAAAAAAAGTTAAAAAAACAAGAGTTTTTTAACTTTTTCTCTGTTATGCTAAATTTAGTTACCATTTGAAATTAATTTTTATTAAAAATTTTAAAAATTAAGCAAATAATATATTAATTTAAATTTAAAATAGCGAACTGTTATTTTTTAATGATTTTTTTATTTAAAACAGGGGAAGGGTTTCTAATGAAAACATTTTTTAAATATAGCCTTGTTGCTATATGTTTGTTTAGCTTTATGCAATGCATGTGCGCTAGGGAGGAGTTAGATTTCCTATTTTTTTCTCCAGTACCAGTCCAACAGGAAGATGGCAAAATTTATCTGCTAGCGGGTATAAACGTAAAGGTAGAAGCGGGCAATGATATCAATATTGTTAAAGATAAAATTCGTCAAAAGATTCACAGCAAAAACCTAAAAGTGACCGATTTACCAGATTTCGATTTATTTTTTATGGGTACAAAATTAGAAAATAAGCCTGATTGGGAGAATATTAAAAATACGCATAAATATATAACTATCAAATTTATAGCCCCTATGCCACAATACCCACAAATAGGAAGCATAGCACCCAGGTTAATTAATTACTTAATCAGTAATTTTGAAAATCTACCTGATCAAGATAATATGAATCAACTCGATCTTATAATTAGCTCTATACCCAAAAATGCCAGCACAAATAAAGCTATAAATTTAATTTCCGAATTAAAAGCAGAATGGAAAAATTTATCGACCGAGGAAAAGAGAAATCGACTAATAGATATAATGATTCCACTACTCGAGCGAAAATAAATTATAGTATGCATATAAGAACTAAAAGAGCCATATTGAAACTTCAATATGGCTCTTTTAGTTTTAAGTTTCACTAACGATATTTTTAAATTTTATCGCAGATATCTAGTATTCAAACCCAACCAACGATCAAATATAATTGCAGCTGCAGATCTGACTGACAAATGGTTATAATCAGTCATGCCATTTATTGGTAACAATATATAATCACATTGATTTAAGATATTATCACTTAAACCTTTACCCGTTCCAAATAAAAATAGCACAGGACGTTTTTGTTCAAAAATTATGCCCTGACTAAAATAATCGATTAATTTGTTTTCAAATTTACTTATTTTAGCACTAGTTGCAATAATTATTGGTTTAGCACTATTTTCTTTTTCAATATGAAATATAACTTGTTCTAAAGTAATTGCAGGAATAATTATATTAACGGCATCAGAACGACTCTTATTATACTCCTTACCCTCCTCTCCACTCCAAAAACCAAGAAAAGTATTTAATATCTTTTGCTGATCTTCAAGTTCGCTAACCACAAAATAATTTTTTATGCCATAAGTAGTTGCAGAACGTGCAATATCATGAATATCTAAAGAAGTAATTGAAGAATGCCCTTCTTTATTTTCTTCAATCAATACATTATTGTGCATTAAAGCAACATAATGGTTAGGTATAAATTTTTTAGCTAAATCTATATCAGCTTTTTCAGGGTTACTTGAAGCAAACCAATCAAATCGCTTATAAATAGTATTTTGTGCTGCCTGTTCTTTTCTCCATTTTTCAATTTGTGCATGATTACCAGATCTAACAATATCAGGAATTTTTAAACCATTCCATTCGGCTGGCAAACCATATTCTGGATAATCCAGAAATGGTGATTCGAAAGATTCTTTTTCTACAGATTCTGCTCTTCCAACAATTCCAGGAATTAATCTTAAAAAGCTTTCTATAAAAACCTGCGCTGGAAGATCTCCACCCATCAAAACATAATCCCCAATTGAAATAACATAATCTGCGTAATACTTTTCAACTCTTGGATCAATCCCCTCATAACGAGCACAAATTAATATCAAATGCAAATCACAAAATTCTTGAGATTTTAGATCTGCTTCTATTGGACACAAGTTTTTATTATTTTTTTTCTTAAAATAAATTTTATCAGTTAATTCTCTTAAAATTGGCTGCGTAAGTTTTTTGCCTTGAGGTGAAAAGAAAATTTTGACCCCATCCCCATATTTATTGATACATGTTTCAATAGCATTTTGCCAAATTTCTGGTTTTATTATCATACCACTTCCAGGCCCACAAACCGGTTCATCTATTCTTTGCCCTGGAAGCGTCATATCAGATAATCGAATAAAATTAAATTCTATAATTTTATTTTCTACTGATTTTGCAATAAGGCTTGTTTTTATAAATTCTTGATAAAATTCTGGAAAAACAGTAATTATTGAAATTTTCATAATTTTTTTTAAAAAACTTTTTATAAACTATAAACCCGCACGTTTTCTAAATACAAGAAATACGAACGGGTTAAAATTTTAAATAAAAAAATTAATTTTTTATTATTTTTAATACTATTCTAAAATTTCTAAAACTGCACGCTTTCTTTCTTTACTTGCTGCAGCATGAACTAAAGTTCGAATAGCTCTTGCGGTTTTTCCCTCTTTACCTATTACTTTACCAAGATCTTCCGAAGCAACACGTAATTCTATTATAGTTGCTTGTTCTCCACTTATTTCAGAAACTGAAACACTTTCAGGTTTATCAACAAGCTTTTTAACAATATGCTCTACAAGCTCTTTCAACATAATCGTCTCTCCTAATAGAAAGTTGAAACACTAATCAAGCAGTTACAGAACGTTTTTTTTCTTCTTTAACCAATCTTAAAACTGTATCTGAACAAATGGCACCATTTTTAATCCAATAATCAATTCTATCTTGATGTAATTGTACAATCTCATGCTTAAGAGGATCATAAGATCCTAAATTTTCCAAAAATGCACCATCTCTTTTTTTTCTAGAATCCACTGCAACTATACGCCAGTATGGTCGATTTTTTCTTCCAATACGGCTAAGACGAATTTTGACCGCCATAATCTTCCTTTGTTATACAACTATCTATAAAAACAGCATCTTATAGGTAAAAATATTAATTAATAAACTGCTATAGTTTACCATTAATTAAAATTAAATCAAAAAAACCCAACTAAAAAGTTACTTAAAAAATTTACCAAATCTTCCTCCTTTTTTTAGCATTTTAACAAATTGCTTACTTTGTTCAAATTTTTGTAATAATTGATTTACATCAGTTACCAAAACCCCTGAACCACTAGCTATCCTTTTTTTTCTAGAGGCATCCAAAAGTCCTGGTATTAGACGCTCCTTTTCCGTCATTGAAGAAATAATTGCTTTAAATTTTTTCATTTCTACCTGCCCCTTTTCCATCATATCTGGAGAAATATTTCCCATTCCAGGCAGGTATCTTGCTATTTTTTGTAATGAACCCAATCTATCAACCATACCTAATTGATCCGCAAAATCTTTTAAAGTAAAACTTCCGGACATCATTCTTCTGGAAATAGACTCTTGTTCATGGTAATCAATATTTTCTTCAGCTTTTTCTATTAAAGTTAAAATATCACCCATCCCCAAAATTCTGCTTGCCATTCTCTCGGGCACAAAACTTTCCAAATCTTCTATTTTTTCACCACATCCCACAAAAGAAATAGATTTTTTTAATGCGTATCTAAAAGAAAAAGCTGCACCACCCCTAGTATCACTATCCATTTTAGTCAAAATTGCAGTATTAAAACCAACTGTCTGATCAAAAGCTTTTGCAACTTTTAAAGACTCTTGACCTGTCATCGCATCTAAAACCAATATTTTATATTTTGGCGTCAATTTATGATCTATATTAATTAACTCTTCCATCATTTGACTATCAATATGTAGTCTACCTGCTGTATCTAAAAATAAATGCTCATAATGCCCTGATTTAAATTTTTCATAAATTTCTTTTGCTGCATTAACAGCATCTTTGCTTGACGCTCTATAAAAATCTACACCAACTTGTTTAGCTAAAATTTCTAATTGATCAATCGCTGCAGGTCTATAAAAATCAACCGAAGCTAATAATATTTTTCTACTTTTCTCTCTTTTTTTTGCTTGATCAAGTAAAAATTTAGCCAATTTGGCAATAGTTGTTGTTTTACCAGATCCTTGCAACCCCATAACCATAGTAACAGATGGAATTTGAAAATTAGTCAAGGGTATAACATTTTTTCCACCTAAAAATTCAAGAAGTTGGTCATGAACCACTTTTATTAATTGCTGTCCCGGATTTAAAGAAGTTTGAACTTTTTGTCCAACGATTTCGTTTTTAACTTTAGTTAAAAAATCTTCCACCAAATCATATGGAACATCAGCCTCCAATAATGCTTCTTTAACTTGGTCTACAGCCTCTTGAATATTTTGTTCAGTTAAACGTCCCTTGTCTTTAACCCAACTCAAAACGTTTGAAAATTTTTTAGATAAAAAATCAAACATAATCTCGCCACCAATTTTAAAATTATTTTTATTTATAAAAAATATTATACGATTTGATTCTAAAAAAAATGGTGCCAAGGGGCGGAGTTGAACCGCCGACACAGAGATTTTCAGTCTCTTGCTCTACCACCTGAGCTACCTTGGCACACATAGATTAACAACTTCTTATTCTTATGCTGTTTATACTACAAATTAGTAAATTTAATGTCAACAAAAAATAACTAACTAACATTATAGTGGACAAATAGTTATAAAAAATATTATTATTAGCACACAAAATATGCTTTAAAAAAAGCTTTACAAATATAATTTTGTATAATCTTAAAATTAATTTTAGGGTAAAATTTTATGCATAAATTTAATAAAATTAAAAAAATTATTTTTTTGCTAAATTTATTTTTAATAATTTTAATAATAAATAACAATGCAATTTTAGCTTACAAACTTGAATTTGATTCAGCACAAATATTGGGAACAAAAAACATACAAGAAGATAGATATAACCAAATAATTACAGAAAATTTTAGCATTTTTTTAGTCTGTGATGGCCATGGTATTGATTCTTATGGATGTTTTGTATCTGATTATTTATTTGCAAACTTATTAAATAAAATAATACAACACCAATATTTTAACGAGCATCCTGAAAGAGCATTATACGAAAGCTTTGAAAACATAAACAGAGAAATATGCGGATTACTATCACAAAATAGAATAGAAGCTGGATCTACAGCAACAGTTGTATTAATTAAAAATAACAAAATATATTTTGCATGGGTGGGGGATTCTCCTGCTATTTTGCATGATACAAATGGCAAAATTTTATTAAAAACTATAGATCATAAATTGTCTAATGAAAAAGAAGCAACCAGAGTTGGTTACCAAAATATAAAAATATATCAAGAAGACAATAATTATCCAACATCAGATAGAATTGGTTACGTAAATATGTCAAGATCTATTGGAGATTTAAAAGCAAAAAAAAAGGGGAGTATTGCTACTCCAGAAATAATTTCTTACGAAATCCCAGAACAACAAGAATTTTTTATTGTAATAGCTAGCGATGGTTTAGTAGACAAATGGCTTTACCTGGCTGAAGAGGAAACTTTAATAAATGAATGCATAGATCAAGCAGCAAACGTGGTTGTAGAAAATAGCAAATTAGCAATTTTTCAAGCTGATTTATTAAAATTAAAATCAGAACAATTTCGAAACCAAAATTTAGAAGATATCTTATTAGACAGAATATCAAAGATAATTATTCTTGAAAAAATTTCTGAAATAGCTAGAAATGGCATATTCGGGATAATAAATAATTATTTAAGTATTAATAATACAAATTTTACCGGTATAGCTAATCACTTAATAGAAACTGCAGGACAACCAGCTGAATACGTTGATAACATCACAATCACAGTAATTAAATTACGACCAGAATAAAAATTCATAAAATTTGTAAAAACCTGAAAACGTGTTACTATTTTTTAACAATATGTTTAAAATAATGAGTACTAGATTGATCCTAGGAACAAAATGAGTTCGATAAGAGAAAACTTAAATAAAATAGAAAAAGAAGCTTTTGAATTAATAGAAAAAGTTCAAAATATAAAAGATCTAGAAAATTTGAGAGTATCTTTTTTGGGAAAAAAAAGTCAAATCACTCTTTTACTTGCTCAAATAAAGGATCTATCGTCTGAAGAAAAAAAAGAATTTGGTCCTAAATTAAATCAATTAAAAATTGAAATAGAAAAAAAATTACAAGAAAAAAAAGAATATATTTTAGAAAGAAAAACTGAAACAGAAAAAATTAAAAAGCAAAATTTTGATGTTTCTGCTTACAAAGCAAATTCTCTTGAAAGCCATCTACACCCTTATACACAAATAATAGAAGAAATAGAAGATATTTTTATTTCTATGGGTTTTGATATTTTTGATGGCCCAGAAGTTGAAACAGATTATTATAATTTTACGGCTCTAAATCTTCCAGAAAATCATCCAGCAAGAGACATGTATGACACTTTATGGTTAAACAAACCAAATATGCTTTTGCGCACTCACACATCTCCTACCCAAATTCATGCAATGCTAAAACATGGTGCACCTTTAGCAGGAATCGTAACCGGACGTGCCTTCAGAAAAGAAGCGATAGATGCTACACATGATTTTATGTTTTTACAATGTGAAGGCATATTTATAGATAAAAATGTTACTCTTTCTCATTTGCTTGGTATAGTGCAAAAATTTTTAAAAACTTTATTTAAAAAAGAAGAATTAGATATTCGTATAAGACCTGGTTTTTTTCCATTCGTTGAACCAGGAATCGAAATAGATATGCGATGTCCATTCTGTAAAACAGGTTGTTCAGTCTGTAAAAAAAGCACCTGGATTGAAGTTTTTCCTGGAGGACTTATTCATCCCAATGTTTTAAAAGCAGGAGGAATAGACAGTGAAAAATATTCTGGCTTTGCTTGGGGTTTTGGTCTAACTAGGCTTATAATGTTGAAATACAATATAAACGATGTCCGCTATTTTAATAGCGGTAAAATTAAATTTTTAAAGCAATTTTAATTTATACTAATAAAAAGGAAGGTAAATGAAGCATGAACGAAGTAAAAGCCCTTATTCCAGCAGCCGGTTTCGGTACTCGTTTTTTACCAGCAACAAAAGCTGTACCAAAGGAAATGCTTCCTATAATAGATAAGCCAGCTATTCAATATATTGTAGAAGAAGGACTAAAATCTGGAATAAAAGATTTTGTTATAGTAACCGGTAAAAACAAAAAATCAATTGAAGATCATTTTGATCCATACCTAGAGCTAGAACAAAAGCTAAAAGAAAGTAAAAAAGATAAATTACTAGAAGATGTCTCTAAAATAATAGAAACTGCAAATTTTTTGTACGTAAGACAAAAAGAACAACTCGGATTAGGACATGCTGTATGGTCAGCAAGACATGCTTTTAATAAAGAACATGTCGCTATTTTTTTACCTGATGATATAATTAGCAGCACAGTACCAGGAATAGGACAACTCATCAAAATAGCAATTCAAGAGAAATGTAATGTCTTGGCTGTACAAGAAGTTCCGCGTGAAGAAGTAAGTAGATATGGAATAATAGATGTTAGACGACAAATATCGGCAAATTTATTTCAAGTAAGAGATTTGGTAGAAAAACCTTTACCTAACAAAGCCCCTTCTAATTTGGCAATTATAGGCAGATACGTATTATCACCATCAATATTTGAAAGCTTAGATAATTTACAAACTGGTGCAGGAGGAGAAATACAGCTGACGGATGGAATACAAAACTTATTACTTTCTGGCGAAAAAATCTTTGCTTATAAAATTCAAGGACAAAGATATGATGCCGGCACTACACTAGGTTGGCTTAAAACAAACATTGAATTCGCATTAAAACACCCTGATTATTCTCAAGAAATATTAAATTATATAACAAAACTTGAAAAAGATATCATTGTTATGCAGGGTAAAACTGAAAATTTAAATAAACAAAAAATGTTGTCTTTATAGATTAAAAGTTTTTTCTAACAAAATAAAAAAGAGCAGTTTAAAAACTGCTCTTTTTTATTTTGTTTAATTTGTATATTTAAAATTTCTTAATGCCTCTATTTTGCCAATATTCACCAATAATTTCATTTGATCCAGTTATGCAAATTAAGCCATCTCTTTGATCTACCAAAGATTTTGCAATTTGAAAACCTTCAACAAAATTTTTGCAAGCTTTAGCTCTAATATTATAATCTTTAGCCTTTAAAACTACATCTTGCAATTCAGCAAAAGAATAACTATTTTTTGAATTTGGAACAAAGACAACTTGCCCATTAACTTTTTTAAGTAAATATCGAATAACTTTTAAAAATTTGTCTGATTCGATTTTTTTATCTAAACCAACAACCAAAGCAAGTCCTTTAAGGGCTTTTTGATAATGCAATAAACGAAGACCTAAAAATAAATTTTCAAATGCATCTAAATTATGAGCACTATCTAAAACAATTGTAGGTTTTTCTTTATCTAAAACTTCAAAACGACCTTTTAATAAATCAAATTGATCTTTCCAGAAATTTTTTAAAGTTTTAATTGGATTTAACTCGGCTTGACGTTTAGCTTCCAATGTTGGACGACCTCTTTGACCTTTTTGAGTAGCCAAAAGATTTCCTCTTAAAAATGGAGAAAATTTACCTTTAATATCTTCTATATATATTTGTGCTATGCGTTCACCAAGAGAAGCAATTCTTCCATAAAGTTGTTCATATATATATGGTAAATTTGCTAGTTTACGTATAGGCATTGCCCATTTAACACCACGTTCTTCCAAGTAATTTTTCATTTTTTGCAAACGAATTTTACTTTGTTCAGCAGAAATGAACCAACTACCTGGTCTGGCTATTTCAAGCATATGTAAAGTTAAATTTTCAACATCCTCACCAAGAATTTCTTTGTGATCCAGAGAAATTCTTGTAACGGCTGAAATTTTAGGATTACAAAAATTAGTTGCATCATATTTTCCACCAATGCCAACTTCTAAAAGAGCAATATCAACCTTTTGTGATTCAAAATAAATTAAAGAAGAAATAGTCAAAATTTCAAATGTTGTTGCATCAATGTTTTTTGCTAAAACAATATTAATAACCTTATTAACTACATCTGCAAAATCTTTATTTGCTATTGTCTGAAAATTTACAACGAAAGATTCATTGTAGACTAAAAAATTGGAAGAATATGCCGCACCAACATTAAAACCTTCTTCTTTTAATAATTTACAAGCAAAATGAATAGATGAGCTTTTTCCATTTGTTCCGCCAACTAAGACAATATCAAGTTTGGAAGAAATGTTTCCAAAAAGCTTATCCAATTCTTTCATTCTCTTGATAACATTCTCATTATAATCGGCATATCTTCTTGAATTTAAAAAATCAACAACCTCTGTATAATTTCTTAATTTTTCTAAAGGCTCTTGACCCGTTTTTTTAACAACTTTTGTTGTATTCGTTAACATGTTTTTTTTCCTTCCTTAATAATCCTAGTTTAAAATAACTTTGATTCATAAGCATTCTTCTACAACCAATCCCCATTAAAATTTACAAAAGTTTATAAAATTCTATTTGTCTTAATATTAATGTTTGAATTAAATTTTTTTGTATTATTAATATAACTATTATA
>Ga0265297_10002501_pt1 | contig 37128 bp, 46 predicted proteins | sample Munlanlwell13791_FD_192502 | JGI IMG/M metagenome (GOLD analysis project Ga0265297, IMG submission 192502) | Leachate microbial communities from a municipal landfill in Southern Ontario, Canada - Leachate well 137-91 | ecosystem: Engineered > Solid waste > Landfill > Unclassified | place... | reverse complement strand
CGCTGACGTGAATGCCAGGGACGAGGACGGCAATACCGCCTTGATAGAGGCCAGCAGCCGCTGGGGCAATGCGGCCATCGTCAATGTGCTCCTCTCTGCAGGCGCATACATGAATGCGAAGGACAAGGACGGCAAGACCGCCTTGATGAAGGCCTCGTACTGGGGCCATATGGACATCGTCAAGCTGCTCATCGCGGCAGGTGCCGACGTGAACGCGAAGAGCGAGAACGGCTATACCGCCTTGATAGAGGCCGCGTACTGGGGCCATACGAAAATTGCAGAGATACTTAGAAAGGCAGGTGCAAAATGAACGACATAATCGAAATCCTGGCGGACGTGTTTGCGAATCTCCCTGAAATACAAGAGAAGAGGCAGGAGATACCAGCGCGAATCGCCAAGCTTGCGCATCCTATCGAGTCAAAAGAGGACGTCAACGAAGTTATGAGGCTCCATCTTGAAATCACTGCCGATATGGCAGCTCTTTCCGCAGGATTTAATGCCAGACTTGACGCGCTTAAAGAACAATATCAACGGCAATTGTCAAAGCTTGAGGGGGCAAAAAAGACGTGGGAGTATTTCGTCAAGCCGCATCTGGCAGCATATGCAGCGGCTCAGATTTCAGGCAAGAAATCGCGGTACGTCGATACTGACTTTGGCCGCATAGGATTCCGAAAGGGCAAAGAAAGTCTTGAAGTAACCAATGAGGAAATAGCGCTTGCCTATTGCGAGAAGCACGGCCTGCCTATCAGAGTAAAAAAAGAACTCGACAAGAAGGCGCTCGCTGCGCACCACAAGGCAACAGGAGAAATTCCCGATGGCATAGAGTACAAAGAAGGGGAGGACAACTTCTATTATGAATAGCAGCAAAATAGAATACCATTCAATACGGTGCGGGTGGTGCGGAATCGAGATTGTCGTAAACATTCACGATAGGACAAAATATTGCTCGCGTTTCTGCTCTGCAAAGGCAAACGCAAAAAAAAGACGTGACAACAAAGAAAAGAAAAAGGAGACAGCATGTTAACGAAAGAACAAGTTGAAATTCTCGCGCGTGAATTTGACCCAAAAGACCTTGAAATAAGAGTTGGTTCTAAGCTCAAAAAGGAAGCTGGCTACGTACTGCTTACCTACGTTACGAAAGAGGCAGTCGAACGGCGATTGAATGAGGTAGATTTGAATTGGATGTATTCACAGGGGCAGGCATATATTCTGAACGGGAAAATTTGCATTGACGCGCAGCTTTCCATCCTTGGTGTAGTGCGGGCGGCCTCAGCCTGCCCGTTGAAGGATGACGCGGAAAGCGAGAATGCCGCGTATCGAGATGATATCATGGACGTTTCGGCCCGCGCGTTCAAGCGGGCGGCGGCAATGTTCGGGGTTGGCTCATACCTCTATGCATCGGAAAACCTCATCATTAAACCTGCTTACTGCTCATCGTCGGAATATACGGCAATTGAAAAGGGATGGAAAACATACGAAGAAGTAATGCGCATTCTTGGGCGGCATGTGACTCCCTCAGTCACTAATTCAGGCTCTCCAATTAATCCCCCCAAACCCCTTGATTCTCCACCGCCTGCCGCCCAAGAATCTTTTACAGAAATTGACGCGCCTTTTTCGTCGCCGCATGAAGGCCCGGTGCTTGTGTATCAGGGGCCTATTCCACCAACCCGGGATGATATGGTGATGCTTGCAACTGTCTGGCTGTCACGCCTATTCGGTTCGCCGACATCGCTTAATGCTAACTCGCTTGTCTCGCTTTGCTGTGAATTCACGGGGAAAGAGGGCAAGAAAGTGTCGGTTGGATATTCAGCATTGATGGAACCAAAACGGGAAAAATGGCTGGAATCAAGCTTCGCGAACATAGCCTATTCGTGCCTTGAAAAGTTTATCAAATCTGGCACTCCAATCGCTGATATACCATACAAAAACTTTTTCGCCGACGGTCTTGATTTTCGCAGAATTGACAAAGACAAGTTTGACCAAGATGAAGCGAAAGAAATAATCGCAAAATACAGAAACGAAATCGATGCAGACAAGCTTCCATTTTAGAAAGGCGGGTGCAAAATGAAAGAGCAAGACAAGAAGCTCCTCAGCGCAGCATATTTTGGCAACCTCGCAGACATCAAGGAGGCACTCGCGGCAGGTGCCGACGTGAACGCGAAGAACGATTACGGCAAGACCGCCTTGATAGAGGCCGCGTACTGGGGCCATACGGCCATCGCAGAGCTGCTCCTCTCTGCAGGTGCCGACGTGAATGCGAAGAGCGAGACCGGCAATACCGCCTTGATGGTGACCACGTGCTGGGGCCATACGGCCATCGCAGAGCTGCTCCTCTCTGCAGGTGCAGACGTGAATGCGAGGGACGAGGACGGCTATACCGCCTTGATGGAGGCCTCACGCTGTGGCCATACGGACATCGCCAAGGTGCTGAGAAAGGCGGGTGCGAAATGACAATCGAAAGTAACGCGGGCGAGTCGCTTCTTTTCCAGTTGCCATTTCCTCCGCGCGAAGAATTGTATATCCTGTTCGCGTATGACCGCTATAACTGCTGGAAGCTCGCGCCGGGTAAAAAGTGGGCGAATGCATTCTCTTCTCGCGAGGCCGCCGAAAGAGAAGCGGAGCGCGTATATGCCAACGGCTACTATAAGTTCGTCGAGATTGTACGTATACCAGAAAGGGAGCAAAGATAATGCAGCCATATGAAAAGCTTATCATGGAGGCGCTGGAGGGCGACACGCCGCGCAAGAAGTATGAGGCGCTGATGGCGCTGATGGCAATAATGAAGCAACAGGACGACGAGATTAACTATCTCGATCGCGAACTGAAAGTGTATTACGATGCACTCGATTCCGCAGTCAGGCAGTTGCGCGAGCGTGACGGGTTCGCATTTGATGAAGAGGTCGAAGCCACGATGGCGCTTGACTTTGCCGGGGAGGCGAGGGGGACGGTGGTCGAGATTGTCACGGGAGAACCGCATGGGCAAAACTAAATTGGACGTGGTCAAAATAAACGCACGTGACGGCGAGACATTAGAGTTAATGTTGAAAGAGCAAGACAAGAATCTCATCGCCGCGGCACATTGGGACGACCTCGCGGGTGTCAAGGAGGCGCTTGCCGCGGGTGCCGACGTGAATGCGAAGGACAAGTGCGGCAAGACCGCCTTGATAGAGGCCAGCAGCCGCTGGGGCCATACGGAAATCGTCAAGGCGCTCCTCGCCGCCGGTGCGGACGTGAACGCGAAGGACGAGTGCGGCGATACCGCCTTGATATGGGCCTCGTACTTGGGCTACACAGAAACCGCCAGGCTACTTAGAAACGCAAATAACCCGCGATAAGGCAGTTAACAAAGGAGGTTAACATGACAGAAAACGAAATAGACCTTTGGCTCAAGGGGATTGCACCAGAGAACGCGCTTGGCAGATCGCTAGAGTTATTCGTTGGGGCCGGGGGGCTAGCTCTGGGTGTATCCCGAGCGGGATTTCAGCACGTCGCGGTACTCGATTGGAACGGGAACGCATGCAGAACACTTCGTCGCAACAAGGCGGAAAACGTGGAGCATGTCCGGCATTGGGAGATTATCGAAGGAGACGTGTGCCAGCACGAATTCAAGCAGTACGAGGGGCAAGTCGAGGTAGTCTTCGGAGGACCGCCTTGCCAACCATTCTCTATCGGTGGCAAGCATCGGGGGCATGCCGACCATCGCAACATGTTTCCCGAGGCCGTTCGGGCAATCCGTGACATACGACCCAAGGCGTTTGTCCTTGAGAACGTGAAGGGGCTGCTGCGAACGAGCTTTGCCAATTACTACAGTTACATCATCCATCAACTCCGCTTTCCTGACGTGCCGCAGCGGAACGGCGAGGAATGGCCCCACCACTTGTCTCGCCTTGAGAAAATCTACACGAGCGGAAAGCACTCTGGGCTTCGCTACAACGTTGTCTACGAGTGCCGAAACGCCGCCGACTTCGGTGTCCCGCAGAGGCGCGAACGAGTATTCGTCGTTGGGATCAGGTCGGACCTTGGCGTTGAGTTCAGCTTCCCCCAGGGCAAGCACACGCAAGACGCGCTTCTTTCTGATCAGTGGGTTACTGGTACATACTGGGACCGTCATCGATTGGCCAAGTCGAAGCGACCAGAACCGTCGGCTAGATTGAGGCACCGCATTGAACAAGTGACAGCGTCAGGCAATGGGGGGCACGGTCTGCCTTGGCGGACCGTGCGAGACGCCATCTCCGACTTGCCTAGGATCGGTCTGGGGCAAACCTCCTCCAAGATTCCGAATCACTTTCTGAACCCAGGCGCGCGAAGCTATGCGGGACACGACGGCTGCGCGTGGGACGAGCCTGCCAAGACGCTAAAGGCTGGCGATCACGGAGTGCCCGGAGGCGAGAACATGCTTCGACTTGAGGATGACTCGGTCAGGTACTTCTCGGTTCGCGAGTGCGCTCGGCTTCAGACATTCCCTGATGAATGGATATTCGAAGGGTCCTGGACCGAGGCCATGCGGCAACTCGGCAATGCGGTTCCGGTTGATCTGTCGGCGGGCATTGCTTCGGAGCTTTGGCGGACCTTGCGCTCGGGTGGACGGAAGCAATCGAAGGGCACGGTCGAGCAAGCGAATAAACGTGAGGAGATACACTAATGCCCGAATGCGAAAGAATCTGTAATGACTGCAATCACTGGCTCCATACACCATCCGGTGGCATCAAGAGCGGATTGTGCCGCCGCTATCCACCATGCTTTATATCGTGGGATGATTCCACCCATACGCCAGACGGCAATATTAGAATAACGAATCAGATAGCATATGAACAGCCAACTACACGTCATTTCGATACATGCGGGGAGTGGTCCAATGCCTTATAAAATAACGTTCTACTGCGGAGCGGAATTGGTCGTAGAGACTTCGCCGCGCCAGCAGAAAAAGTATCGGGGGATGCGCAAAACGACGGCGCGGAATGGACTTCTGCGCGTTGTCGTCTGGTCGTATCTGCCTGGAGCAGGCCCATATAAGCCCGGCATGTCCGTGAAACTACCAAACGAAGAGAAGGCCGATTGTCACCGGTGCCAGGGGTTTCGGAGAAAGTCGGGTCGTGTTGCCTACCAATGTTTTCCTGTTGATTACGAGGCCGAGAACAAGCCGGGCGGAAAATATGACGGCAAGCAGTTCCCGGAATTTTGCGAAAGGGTAATAGCTTGCTTTCCGAAGACCGTGGTCAAATTGCCTTCCGCGACGCCTCTTGTCGCGCCCGCGGCGGGTGATGTCGCGGGGCGTGTTAACCAGGACAACGAACTTATCGCGGGAATGGAGTGAAGGATGAAAAGATTCACGGAAACGGCGAAGTGGAATAGCTCATGGTTCCGAAAACTTTCCCCTGAATTTAAGTGTTTCTGGCAGTATATTTGTGATACTTGTGATGCTGCCGGTGTATGGGATGTTGACATTGCGCTCGCCGAATTTGTCATCGGCTGCCACCTCGACGGCGCGCTCGACGCATTCAACAGCTCTCCCGCCGAACAGAGGATTTTCGTTTTCGACGGCGGGACGAAATGGCTCATCACCAAGTTCATCAGATTCCAATACGGCAGCCTTTCCAACGATTGCAAGCCGCACAAAAAGGTTATTAAGTTGATTGAAAAACACGGTGTTGAAGCGATAATATACCAAAAAAAACAAAGGGTATCCATACCCTATACAAAAAAAGCGAAAATGGTGCCCCCTTCTTCCCCCCCTTATATATCCCCCTCTTCATCCCCGGGATTCCCTTCTAACTCTAATAAGTCTCTAAACAACTATCTTAGTACTAACTACAAGGGGGCGAGGGGAACGGAGAAAGTTTTCAAAAAATTTGCGGAGGGCAAAGAGGTGGGGAGAAGGGAAATAGCTACAAAAATCCGTGAGCGTGTACCCAAGACCGACATGGAGCGGCGCGAGTTCTGCGACAGTCTTGGACTTGACGGAGACCTCCGGGAAAGGACCTGGGCCATCCTCTGCATCTTGGCAAGACGGCGGACGGACATCAAGAATCCCGGGGGCTACATGTACCGGGAGCTTGGCGCGGTTCATCAGCCATCGGACTGGGCCATAGCGCAAGCAAAGCGGGAAATGGCCGAGAAGCCGCTGTTTTCTTGCCCATCGGCGGTTACAGGGGCCGCCACAATCCAGGCGAAAAAGGCCAAGGCTCGCGAAAATCTACGGCGTCGGGCAAAGAAATCAGAGGCACGATAACCATGAAAAAGTCAGCACTGTACGGCATTTTATTCATAGTCATCACAACCTGGATATTCTGGTTCGGATGGCTCATGCGCGGCTGCGAAAACTTTCGGATACCGGTCGATTGCCATGAAACAAACAACTAAGTTGTATAATAAAAACCAGCGGATGGCAAGTTTTGGGTTCAACCTATGCGCCGGAAGGGCCGCCAAACCCAATAGGATTTCCGCGGCTGCGTTCTTTTTTGAAATAGGCAGGTTGGGGCGGCAAAACAAAAACTTTGCGCTACAACGCATTGTAATCGATTTTAGAAAGGAGGGGGTAATGATGGCAAGGGTGAGTTGGAACAAGGCTTTTTATGGGGTTACTGTGCATTTCTCAGGTTTATGTGCAAAAAATGACGGGATTGTCGAGGATTTATCAGTTGATTTATCGATGGCTTATGATGTTCCGTATGAGTTTGTCGAAAGTTTATTTGTGTATTTGCATTCAAATGAGGTGGATATGGACGCCGTCTGGGAGGCGGAGTCAAAAAGGAGGATACCGGATGAAGAATGAAGCTCTTGCAGTACAATGTTGTGTGTGCAGAAAGATGCGAATAGGCGGGAAGTGGGAAAAGATTGAGCCATTCGAAGGCGAACCGGTTTCCCATACCTATTGCCCTGGTTGCCATGCAGAATTTCTAAAAGAAATAGAAAGGAGCAATCGCCATGCTGAAAACGATTGAGATTTTCGCCGTGTCGGTGGTGCTTATATACGGCATCATGCTTGTTACTTTCTTGTACAACGACCTCCAAAAGCAAGCGGCCATCCATGAAATCCAAAGGGAGTCCGTTGTCGGCGGTTATGGAGAGTATTACATGGACGCCGACGGAAACATGAAGTTCCGGTGGAAGGAAATGGAGGACGGCATTGGCAAAAAAAAGTAAGGCCTCAAGGCAGCGCGGCAGGAATACAGCTCCGCTCGATACCATCCTGAAGGCCAAGGAATATCAGGTTCCGCCGCCGGTCAAGGAATGGAAGTTCGCCAAGGAAATTGGGAGACGATGGGCGTTTGACTTTGCCTGGCCAGACGTAAAGCTTGCCGTTGAAATCGAGGGCGGCGTCTGGATTGGAGGCCGCCACACAAGCGGCGCAGGATTTACCAAGGACATGGAAAAGTACAACGCCGCCGCGCTCATGGGGTGGACTCTCCTGCGCTATACCCCGACGGCAATCAAGTACGATGAGATTTCCGCTGCTTATAAGATAAAACAAGGCGGCAGGAATGCCGCGCTGAAATAGCACTCCCCCCGGTACGTTTCCAGGGGGAGCCAGCTACAAGGCGCGCCCTTGTATTTTGCAGGAAGGTATCCACCTGATAAGGCGTATTGTCCCTATCCCCGCGCCATTATTATACCACATTCTCCCGAATTGTCAACAGGAAAATTATTTATTTGCGTCCTCATGGGCTATGCCGAGGATGACCGCGCAGACCGCGAGCATAGCGGTCACGACTTCCTCCGTCGGAATATTGATTCCGAACTTCTCATTGAGAACAGGAAGGGCTATCCCGCAGACCATGAGCCAGAACTTCCTCGAAACCAAAAGGCTTACAACTCCACTCATATCAAACCTCCTTTTTCTTAAAAACCATCGCCAGAAACGCGCCAAGGGCAGTAAGGGCCGCGCCTCCGGCAATGAGGTAGCCATTGCCCGTAGCGCCGCCGACCACCGTAGCAACATCGCCAGCCTGCGCCACGCCGGTCGCAATATCACTGCCATGCTGGCACCCCATAACCACCATCGGGAACACAATCACCAAAAACTTCTTCATCGCTTGCTCCTTTCTTTCTGCAGCTCGACTTCTTTCTGAGCGGATAAGTTTTCTGCAATAATCATGGCCAATGCTTTTCTGACTCCTGTCGGCAAGGCAGGATTTTTCACTTCCATCATTGCCCGTTCCCTTCCAACCCGTTTGAATATCCTCGATGCAGCGAGGGAATCTTCTTTTCTGAGACTTGCTTTAATCCTATTCACCGCAGAATTGAGCGCCCTGCCAGGGCTGTATCCTGCCTCAGAACAAAACCGCATCATGGTGATAAGTTCCTCTCGGGTGCCGTTCTGTATGATGTTCGCAAGATTATCGATAACCTGGTTTTTCGTCATGCCCTTCTTAATCGGGAGGACAAGAGATATAAGGTCATTATGCCTTGTAGAAGACTCGAAACTTATTGGAACAAGTGCAGCCGTAATTGCAAACTTGAGTCTTGTTCCAAGGCTTTCAAGGAAAGTTTTATTTTGAATGTCCCGCAGCTCCGGCTCTTCATAGCCGCCGAGGGTTTTCCCTGTGAAAAAGGCGGAAGCCATTTGGAGAAGGATGCTTGCCTTGGAGCCTAATTTTCTGGAAAAGTTTTCTATGAACTCGGGCAATTCGCGGAACTGCTTTCCCCACATAAGATGAGTCGGTTGCCCATTCTCGTCTGAGTAGAGATAGGGATACCAGCTATACTCGTCAGGGTTTTCCCAGAGGTATCGGCCTTCTCCATAATCTCTTCTTGTGTTGTAATAGTTTATCATGTTACCAAGGGTGTAGAAAATAACACCAGCTTTTACCCAAAATCTTGTGGCGAGATATGAACGCACTCGCTTTGAATGTACCGCTCCAAGACCGGTTACACCAAGCGCCTGTCTCATTGTGCTTGCAACCCAGTCGGCTGAAAGGAATGTCCAGCCGAGAAATTGCCGCCATTTTGGATTGAGCATGAGGGTCTCGAAATTCTGGCCTCCAAAACTATCGTTCGTCCACTGCCCGACTTCCCGCTTCAACTGGTCAGCAGTTAAACCCCTCATCCCAAGCAATCTTCCAAACCAGCCGTTTGACTCCTTAAGTTTAAGAAGGTGCGTCGCTTGCGATTCGTAAGAAAACAGCTTAAAATTCGTATGGAGGTATTTCCACAAGACAAAATCCCAGGAGTCTTTTGTTTTTTCCAGCCCCTTTGGCGCTAATGCAACAACCTTTCCAGGCATACCGAGCTTTTCAAAACTGTTTGAAACGAATCGCAGCAATTGATTCAATGACCTAATCTGATATTCCTGAATCTCGCCAAGCTGAACGTTGTGCTCTACGGCATCGCGTCCGATGCCACTCTCATATATCTCATGTTTCCCGTTCACGACAGCATCCCAAAGTTTCACCGGATTAAGGAGCTTGGCTGTCTTTACAATATCGGTCGAAACGGCTGATTCAGCAAGAGCGAGCGGGTGAAATGTGCTGAGTCCAAGCTTCGCGGTTTTTAGGAGGCCACCGATGTAAGTTATTGCGTCGCAAAGGTCAAATCTTTTCCCTGCGACCGTCACGGGCATGGTGAATTTCTGGCCGAAGATGACGTTTACAGCTCTGAATATCTCAGGATGCACCCTCACGGAAGCGCTTTTCTTGAGACTCAAGGCAGTATTAAGGGCCGAATGATTTACTATGGGCCAGTCTTTTGGCATCTTATCAGCATCGCCAATGACTGTTATTCCTTGCTCCGCGAGACCGGCGAGGTCGCGAGCAGCGCCAAGCTTGAAAAATGCGTTGGCTGCATGAGAACCCCACAATTTTAACAGGTGAGCAATATCAGTAGTCTTGGGAACAAGTCCGCTATCAATACCTTCCTTCAGCGTGGCAACGCTTCTTTGTTTCATAAATTGATTCGACTCAATTTCTCCAAGCTCCCAATCATGAGGAACATAGTCGACCCTTCTGCCAAAAGTTTCTCCGGCAAGTCCCTCCAACCCGCGCCAGCCAATCTTGAAATAGTGGCGAATCATGCGCGCCGCAACTATCATCTTTGGTGTTGGATTCTTACAAGCAGCTTTTACCCCCTCAGAGGCACCTATCGGGGGGCCGGTTTTTTCCATGAGAAACGAAATCGCAATACGCTCATCTTCATTTGGAACAAGATTGTTGATGTTAACACAAAGTTTATCAGCATCATACATGGCTGTCGCTCTATCGGCGACACGGCTAAGTATGATGTCTCGTCCTGAAAGAGCAATCATCTTGGCGTCAGATTCTTTCGCAAGACCAAAGAGCGATTTTAAGGAACCCTTTACACTCTCTGTCAACGAGGCAAAAATTCCCTTCTCGCCGAGTTCAGGCGTTTGCGATAACATCTTAATGCACTCTGGATACAAGCCGACGCGCTCTTCTGGAGTGGCGTCAAGCAGCGCCCCATTTATCATTGCCCTTGTCGCTTGCAGCTTCTTATTATTTTCAAAATAGAAAGTTGCTTCACCCTGCATGGGGGATTCAACATCTCCCGGTTTTGCTTCAGGTGCAGGCTGTCCAGACTTAGGCTCCTCGAACGCGGGCAGCTCATAGGGGTCGGCATGTGCAGTTATATCGTTCCCTGCTGCATAGCCGTCGAACATCTCAGAAAATGGATTTATTACTGAGCCGCGTTTCCCGCCCCATTTGGATATGTCCTTCATCAATACAGTTAGAGTTGTCTTAAATGCGGCCCTGAATATTTGCGGTGAAGCTTCTGCAATCTTATTCAGCAGCTTGAACTGTCTAAGCGTCTTGATTATGTTCTCGGGGGTATTCTCGTGCTTTTCAAGCCAATCCTTTAGTTCCTCCGCGCGCGTCTCATTTTCTTTTAGTTCATCCGCGAGTTGCTTCGCGGTTTCGCGTGTTTTAAGGTCCCAACTCTTAAACACTTCATCAAACCTCGCCTTAATCTTATCTGGCGTAATAGCCCGCGCGGACTCGTCAAGCTCCTGAAGGAAGCCAGGCTCGGGAGCACGTGCTATTTTTTTCTTAAGCGAGCCAAGCCCCTCCTGGAAAAACACATGGGCTTCATAAGAAGTAAAGGGCCTGTCGAGGGGGGCCGTAATCCCGATTGAACTTATATTCGCACCCTCGCCGGTAGTCTTCGACATGCTTATTATGTTTCTTACGGTATTAAGGGCGGAATAGTCGGCATCGGTGAGGTTGTTTGTAATCTGCAGCATCTTGCCAACCGCCGTCTTTTCGGCTTCAGCAAATGACTTCCCCCCAAATGCTTTGCCAATCGCGGTATTGCAATTGACGGGTCTTCTTGCGATAAGAAATCTCTTTGCCTCCCGCTCAAATTCCTCTTTCGTCATCGTGCCGAGAACATTATGTCCCCTAAGCAATCGCTTGGCGGTAGCTGGACTGGCAAACGGGAAAAGTTCCTCGCCCTTAGCAATGAGAGGGTTGAAAAAAGAGCGGACAGCTTCAAAGACTGTGACTTTATCAGCAAGTTCCCCGCTTGCTTTCAGTGCCGCAAGCGTCTCGTTCGTGACTGCTTTTGTGATAGAAAGGGCATCTTTACCTTCAGCTATTTGCTCGATAACGCTGGCGACTGCCCTGTTAGCCGTCAATTCAGGGACAATCTTTGCTACTTGCCGCTCTATAATTTCCCTATGAATGCCTTCCCCGGGGTTTTTAAGAACCTTCAGCATCCGGGTAGCAATATCTTTTGCCGGGATATCTTTTATAAGCGCGGGAGCGTATTTGCCGGCCAGAATGTTCGCACCCTTAAAAAGTTTCGATAACCCCGCCCCGAGAATGGCGGCTGTGATATTTGTTTCTGCTGTCTTAAGCGGTTTAGTGGGGTCAACAAATGACAAGGCAACCGAGGTTATATCTTCGGCAACGAATGACATCATGCTATCTTCGCCGAATATCTCGTCGCCAATGGCATGAGCCGTTCGCCGGAGTGCGCCCTCCATGGTCATTCTCGGGTCTCTTGAAGCCAGCTGCATAAACGTCGAGGGCGCATCTTTGGCAAGCAATACTTGCCGCTGATACGCATCTCCCCCGGCTTTCAAGGCGTCCTCTATTACGAGAGGATCTTCTATCTCCGCAACAAACTTCGCGAGGAATCCTCCTACAGCACTCAATGCCGGGATAAGGGCTTTCCTCCCGAGAACATCAAGCGCGTTGGTTATTATGTTTTGAGTATATCGCTCACCTTGTTTCAAGCGTTCGGCAACAAGAGGAGCTACAAGGTCGACGCCTTTTTTTATCCTTTTCCCCATCTTTTCGTACTGAGAAGAAAGCGAGGGAATATTTTCTGCTGATTTTCTGAAGGCGTCATCCTGCCCCTGCATGTACGTATCAAGATTTGAGAAGCCAAAATTCCCATCGGCCAGTTCATGGGCTGAGTCATATAATGCAGAGAAGTTACCTGGAGGTGCTATAAGGTCGCCATTCTTGTCAAACTTAAACGGCTGCCAGGATTTTTCTATTTTTGGAACGACAATATCCGGGTGCGACATATCGGCAAAATGCTGGCGAATTGTTTTATAAGGCGAGTTATACGGCCCTATCTGCCCTTGCGGAAGTTCCTCATCTATTTTTGCTGGTGCCTGCTCGGACGGAATATCAATAGGAGGCTGCTCGACAGGTGGAGATTCATTTCCTCCAAACGTATCGGAAAAGTAATCTTTCGGCTGAGCTTTTTCAGGAGCGCCGAATGTATCGGCGAAATAATTTATCTTACTCACTTGCCCGCCCCTTCTTCAAGCTGTTCTTCAGCTCGTCCAAAATAGAATCAATATCAGAACGGTCTGGCATGAGCCTGTTAATTGCCTCCTGCTCTGGATTTTCCACCCCAAGCTTCGTCAACAAATCAACAAGAAAGTTGTATTTAGAAACGAACAACGGGTCTTTATTCTGCAATTCGGCGAATTTCTTTTGGGCAAGTTCCAGCTGTTGCTCACTAATTCCAATCCTCTTTGCAGACTGCCTAAGTTTTTCCAAATCCAAGGCAGCTCCTGTTTCTCGCTTCACCTGCGATTCAGATACAAGAACACCCGGGTCTCTGGTCTGGCCGAAAGCCCGTATACTTTCAGGAGTAAATCCTTCCTTTCTCAGTCCTTTAAGGACATCGGGGAACTCCTCGGGAGGAACCGAAGAGGGGTCAAAATCCATTGGAGAGTATGCGATAGTTGAAACAATTGACGAAATACCTTGGTCATAGACGAATTGTTTTTCTTTGGCTTCTTTCTCTCTCATTGAAACAGCTACTTGAGACTTCTTGAGTTCAAGTGATTCGCCCTGATAAGGAGTCATGGCTGGCTCGGCTTTCGGCTGTCCATACTCGACGCCAGAAGTAGTTGCTTTTGTAGGAACAAGCCCCTGTGATTTGGCAAACTCCTCAAGTTTCCTTTGCCGAATTTCGGCGTCCTTCTGTTGAGCTTCATACAGAGCTGCCTTTGCCTTATTCTCGGCGGAGAGGATTTTAGCCTGAGCCTCCATTGATTGTACCTGGGCCTGTTGAGCGAGCCTCTGAAGCTGGACTCGCGACGCAAGTTCTGCGGCAAGCTGGGCCTGTCTTTGCTGATATTCCTCTGCCTGCCTCGCTTCTGCCGCCTTGCGCGCGGATATTGCTGCGAAGGGCCGTATGTCAGAACCTAAATTAAACGGCATGTTCTACTCCTTAGAATGACAAGGTACTTCCGCCGCCGAGGCGTTCCGAAATTTGGCCCGCCGCAGAACCTTGTAACCAGTTAAGAAAGTCGAAGTCTTGGTTTGCTCCACCGTCAGCATATTGATTCTGGCCAACGGCAGTCGGGCCATTGGGGCCAAAGTTTATATCCGCGAATGCGCGGTTATTTATCCCCTGGCCACCGCTCCCAACGCCGCCTATTCCAGCCGCGCCTTTCTGGGTCTGTACTTTATTTGTCATGAAATCAGACAAGAACCCGGATTGCCCGCCGCTTGTAATACCACCGCCGCCACCGCCGCCGCCCCATCCAGCGCTGCTTGCGCCAGGCTGAGCAAGGAAGGCAGAAATATCGGCGGGCGACCTGTTGATGTCCGCGTAAAGGTTCGCCATGCCACCGGCAAACTGGCCCGCTTGCGACCGCGCGGATTGTCTTGTCTGGATGTTTGACAGGGCGGCTTGTATCATAGCCTCCCGCTCCTGGTTCGCCATATCCTGGCTTCTCCTGATACCCATAACCTGATTGTTGGACTGGATTTGGCCGGTTCCTGCCATGCCTCGCGCGGCAAGATTCTCCGCCCCTTCTCGCGCAAGCCCCTGATAGCGAGCGCCAGTCCGTTCCTTAATGCGGCCAAGTATCCTGTTGAGGGTTTCTTCGTCGATGCCTCCATTGATACTTTCCTGCAAAGCATTTTCGTAAAGAGGTTGATATCCGCCGAGCGCCTTGTTCAGGTCTTGCTCTCTTAAAGCCTTGGCTTTTTCAGATTCATTGAACTGCCAAGCCGCCATGCTGTTCGGGTCGTTCGGGTCGAAAGGCAAGTTGTACTGAGACATTAGCGCGTTAGAGGCGCCCTGCTGCTGCATATTTTTTATATCTTCGGAAAGATATTGCTCATAAGCTCCCGTCGGCCTCAAGCCGCTCGATGTTTTAAGAGCGCTTTGCGCATCAGAAATATTTTGTGGCGCTCTGTAGTAGCTTTTCTTTCCCGAGTCAAACCCAAGATATGCGCCTTCAAATGGACTCTTGTAAGCCATCGTTAACTCCTATGCCATTGCCACTTTAACACCGCCAGCATTTGCGTCTGTATAGACAAGATAAACCGCATCGTCGTCGCTGTCGCTCCACACAAGCAATTCACCAGCTTCCGGGGTTGGCTGCGCGGATTGCCGCAGCCGCCTTGGCGTAAAATACGCCGCGCTTGCATCGATGGTAGTAGAGGCCCCGAATGTAGTACCGGAGTTCAGCCGTATCGCAGTCGTTGCGCCAATGTCAAGATACCCATCGGCAAGACTATCGATGTACTCGTTCCCGTCGGATTGCGTGAACATGAGCTTGTCATTGATTCTGAGCTTTCCGCTGAAAACAGACTGAGCCGCACTCCCAAGTATCTCGGGGTTGCTTAAGTTAGCGGCGAGCGACTGCGCATCGGCGAGGCCGAGCACAACGTTCCAGTATGACAAGTTGTCGATTATGCCATCAAAGAAGTTTCCAGGGGTCGCATCGGAGCCGACGAAGAATCCCGTAGTGTTGACAAAAGTGCTCGTCGCCCCGCCAGTAGCCGCCGCCACGCCATTGACGTAGACGGTGATTGTGCTCGTGCCAGAGTCCCACGTCACGCAGATGTAAACACCAACACCGGCGTTGAAGACGACGGCATTCGTAACCACAACGGTAGCGCCGAACGTGACGTTAAGCTTTCCGAGGTTCGCGCCGCTACCAATAGCCAGCCTCACAAGCTGAGCAGCCGTAGCGGAATAGACATGGATAATGCGCTCATTGCCCGACACGCTTTCCGGCTTGCACCAGAATGCTATCGACTTGTCGCCCGTAAAAGTCAAGGCTGCCGCCGTGCTCTTAAGGTACTGGCTGCTGCCGCTTTCGAGGTCGATAGCATTCGCATCGACACCAGGAACGTAAGTCGGCGCGCTGTAGGCCGTCAAGCTGTATCCGTTTCCTGAACTGTCGGTTGCATCGTCGTTGAACTTCCACCAGGCAAGGAGTCCGGCGATTATGGCCGGTGAATATTCCAAAGTCTCGGTTGCGGTATCGAATAGCGTAATCGTATCACTTTGAAGCAAGATACTGGTATCTGCACCAAGCGCGGTATAACCATCCGCCGACATGTTGAGATACAAGTCATTGTCAAGACCGTAGCAAATTCCCAAAGACGTGATGTTGTGGTCACCAAGGTCTGTATTTGCCGCGAATCCCGTGATAGTCGCGCTCGTGATTGTTATGGCGGCGATAGTCCCGCCCTCTACCTTGTCGCCGCTTATCTGATTATCGGCGAGGGTGAGCGTTCCTGCGGACACGTTGAGCGTCTTCCCGGCCCCCACCGTTATATCGCAACCCGATATGGTGCCTCCGGAAATCGTGACCGTCGGCAAGGTCGCGGCTCCTGAAAGGTAAAGATTCTTCCACCGATATGATGCGCTTCCTATGTTATACGCATTGTCAACATCGGGTATCAAGTCGCCATTCGTCACGGACACGTCGAATACGACTTCGCCGCTTGCATTCACAAGGGGCGTGAGTTTGCTATATAAGTCATTGAAGAGATGGTTGACTCCGCTAAAATCGACGTTGCCCCCCAGCTTCGGGACAGTCTGGTTCGGAATCCAGAGGGGAGCCATCAGCCTTTCAAAATCACGTGTCGGCATTCTAAATCTTATCCTGTTTGTCGGCTTCTACGACATAATGAAGAAGCTCGACCGGTTGCTCTATCTCCTTGTTGGAGAACATGACCTGCATGAATTTCGCCCGCGCTCTCGAATAGGCTTGCCAGGAAACGATATTACGCCAGCCGCTGGTCATATCAATATCGGTCTGGCCTTCGCTTATCGTAGCATAATCGGGGAAGTAGTCGAATTTAAGAGTCCCCGACCCCTGCTCAGCGCAGGCAACTTGCGTATGACTGTACACTTTCTGAATTATGGGAATGCCCCAATCGTCGCGCTTTGACTTCCAGTAGAAGTCTATCGCGCCAATCGTATAGACGGAAGTCGCATCCGGGGTCACAAGCCAATCCAGCGAAACTTCAACCATCGTTGCGGTATTGCTTGAAATGTATCGCACCTGGCCTATGCCAGTCCCGGCAACAATTTCAATCCTCGCTCCGATAATGCCGGAACCGAGAGTGCTGAAAGATGCACCAAGGTCGATTAGCGTATCGACCGTTCCGCCGGTTGCTGTGCCGGAATAGGCGGGAGAAATTTTATCGGATGTCCCAGTCCAGAGCTTATAGACGAAGCCATCATAATCACCGGCGAACAGATGATATTGTTCATCGGCATCAAGGCCGATTTCAAGAACTCTGATATTCAAGTCGGTGTATGGCATCCAATTCCGCGTATTCAGATTGTATACGTACAAGTGGTTATTTTCCGTGCTGTCTCCATAAGGAACCGCAAGGAAATATTTCCCATCGAAAATTGCGCCGTAAGCGTATTTTAGATATTTCGAGTTCAGGCCATCGAAGCCGAATATCCCACTGTCATTTTGCAGATTGCCGCTGACTGTTTGCGAGGACTGCCCATTGAATACACACAAGCCCCTGTTTGGACTCAGATAATAAAGCAGCCCTTTGTCTTCGTGCATCGTATAATGCGAGACACAACCGAGGGCTATCTCCATTTTCCGTCGTTGCCATGATGTTCTTCCTGAACCTGCGACAATCCACAATGCGCCAAGTTCTCCGACAACGATGTTTCCTTGAAACGAAACTATTCCTGTAATAGGTGTGTCGGTAACAATAAAAGAATTTCCGTACTCTGAATCGTTAGGCCATTCTTCAGGCTCTTCGATATTCGAGTAATATAAACGTCGCTGGTCGCCCACGATGGTATAGGAAGCGGCGGTGTCTGTCGTTCCTTTGTAAGCGACATGCAGCGTAAGAGTAGCGCCGGTAACTGCGGTGATTGTGTAGAGATATTCGTCTCCTTCAACTTGAAAGAATTTTCCGATGTCCCCGTCAGTCACATCAGAACCCGTCAAAACAACGCTCGTGTTCCCATTTATAACTGAGGCCGTGCCGAGCACCATCGGGTCGTCACCGGCAAGAAACAACCGGCCAGCATGTTCTGTGATAAACTTGCACGATGGAGGAACGGCGAAAGAATAATGCATGAAAGTTTCATCTGAATCATATTCGCCGAGTTCCATCTGCAAGCTATCATCGGATACGTCGATTGTTCCGGTTGTTGACGTATTATCTGCAATGCAACCGGTCGTGTAATTTTCATCAAAACAGGCATAGAACGGCCCCGAATCTGGGCCTCCGGCTTCAGTCATATAAAACAATCGATGCGTCGTCTGCGTATCAGAAGAAACGTCAACACTCGACACGTCGATTTTCACCGTACCCGCAGAGTTCAAGACAGCTGAAACGGGCGACGGGTCGCTTTCGGTGCCATCGTTTTGATTATAGAATGTGTAGACGACGTAGTGATTCCCTGCTGTCACCAGACCGGCGGCTCCGTCGGCTATCGCGCAATTTGTCGCCGGAGTGCGTATCCCCATATTCGTCACAGCCGCGCCTTCTCCGTTGAACTTGACGTTTCTGTCCCGGCCATTCACCCAGAACAAAAGGTCGTTCATCACCGCGTGAGTCGCGAGGTAGCCAGCTTTGAGAGATGATGTTAACAATCCCATAATCAGACTTTCTGTATTGTCAAATCATGGCCATTCGTATTATTAAGCGTTCTCAATACCGCGCTATGCGCCCAAGAGCCTGCCGGGTTATCAAGACTGAAGAACTTGTATTCTATCTTCCAGCCGCCTTTTTCTGCTACAAACAACGGTTCGGCATGGTCGATGTCGGTAATGGTATGGGCCGGGAACCACGTTATTGTCGGGATGGGAATCTGCGGACTGAATGAAGATAGAAGACCGACACCGGCGGCTGCCCGCATTCTACCAAGGACTGGAAGCATCTGGGCGGTAAGCGCCTCGCTCTGCCCGTCCTTCCAGATATAATAGTAAAAACTGCCAGGTGCCCGATTGTGCGCTCCATAAAGATACGTCGCGCCTGCAAGGGCGGTGTGGTCATCGGAATAGTAGACGCCAGTCACATCGGTAAGTGCAGCGGCGGTATTCGCATTCATCTCGAAATTACCGCCGCCGAAAACAGCCGGGTTGATATTTTCCTCGACCTTAAATGTCACTACCTCCGCGCGTCCGTTCGCGTTGTACTTCTGCGTGGCTAAGGTCGCAACACCAGCAACCCAGTCGCCACCGGCGATACTTACGACGCCGAGTTTCCCGGTTCCCCTCAAAACACGTATCTTGCACGAGCGGGCATATGCTGCCACCACCGCCCCGGTAGCCCGCAACTTCGCCGTAACCGTCATGGTGAATGCAGCGTTATCGGCGATATTTGTATACTGGCTCAGTGTCACGTCGAAGTAATCCGCAACATCCTGCGAATTGCCGCCGACAGGAACATCAGCAGGCCAGCTCCCCGCAGTCGAAAAGATATACTGGCTCAGGTCATTGAATGTATATCCGGTGATATATTTCCCGGTTTCAGGGTCATACCATTCATGCGTGTACAAGCATCCATAGGAGCTTGTTATGGGGATTATCCTGCCCTTCCTTTGGAAGAATGCTATCCCGTCAACCGGGCCTGCCAGCGCCGTATTCGTTATCCTGCGGCAGCCGTCGCGCTTCTTCAATTCTCCGATGGGCTTGTCAACAATCCCGTTCGCGCACTCTGGGCTATCCATATCCGGAATGATGGAAGACTCCATCGTATTGATTCCGGCAAAATACTTGGTGGTCTTGTTGGGTCTGACAACCATTCTTATCTCCACCATGTCCAGTTGAGCGACGCTATTTCGTCAGGACTGAATGTCCTTCGGTTGCCGTACAAGTTTTTCATCCTGTAACGAAGTCCATGGTCGTGGCGGCAAGAAGCTCTCATCGCGTTAAGCAAGTTAAAATAACTGCGCTCGTCAGTGCTCGTGTCGATATTTCCAAGAGCACGTTTCATCTTGATTACAGAGAGAAGAACAATTACCTCGCTGTAGTTCATGGGGATAATGGAATAGTCCGTGTCATTCACAAGTTCTTGGCACCTGTTCTTGACGAATAGCGTTACCGTGTAAGCGTCGTTTGCTATGGGAAGCAATGCCACCTGCTCACACCCGGGAGGGTCTATTTCATATGATAGAAGCGCTGCACTCGTCCCGCCATAGGGCCTGTCGAGAGCAAGCGTTGTAACGTTTGTGAAGGTCTTGATTTTGTAGAGTTCTATGTCGCCCTTCACGCGAAGCCATTTCCCTACCATTGCCGCAGTAAAAGCGGTTGCGACACCGGCAACGGCGGCGCTTCCATGCGTAAGGGTTATCGTACCGGCACTGTGATAGGCCGACGTTGTCATATCGCTGACATAAAGAAACTCAGGGAGACCGGTACTTCCCGCATACGACCTCGAAAAAGACCGCGCCTCTATCGGCGAGACCAGCTTCAGTATCTCAGGATAATCAGCCGTCGGTTCTATTTCTCCTTCAAATACCTCATCTATATTCCAAGGCAGAGCGTATGTTTCCGTGGAAGCCACAGTTGCAAAAGAGTAATAGCCAAGCAGAAAAGGCCAGCGCTGCATCATGCAGATTTCCCGCTGCGCCTGATTTATCGCGGCCTTTGTGCGGACAAGTTCCGTGCCATTGCTCCTTGCCGCCGTGCTATTTCCTACTCGATATGCAACCTCATTCTGTAGTTCCAGGAATGTCATTTATCTCCCCTTCTTTCGGTTGAGGTTTAATTTTCGAGCGAATATTGTCCGGGTTCTCGGCGCACATGCGTTCGTGGATAAGGAGGCCATGCTCGGTGATGAACGGAGTGCCGTTCTTGCTATGGCCAAGTCCGCAATATTTACAAATGAACCTGGGTTCCTGGGCCTTGAGTTCTTTTTCCTCGATGAGCTTCTTCTTGTTGACATTTTCCGCGCACGTCTTCATGTGCTTGTTAAAAGCCTTTATGTCGTTCGTATCGTATTCGTTGCATATCTCGCAAACAAATTTCCCGCCGGGAGTCTTCCAATCGCGAGTAATGAAATATTCCTCGCTTTCCACCGCAAAGCCATTGATTAAAAAAGGCTCGGAAGGTTTCCTCGTAACATGTTCCAAGTACTGCTGATAGGCCGCAACTTTCTCGCGGGGGATATACCGAATGCCGCTTCCATCATCGGGCAGAACAAGCGGACTGCGCCGGACAGTTGTTCCCCAAACATGACTCGCATCTCCAAGAACGCTTTGAAAGGCAGCCATTGCAAATCTCCTTATGAAAATTGTTAGATAAGCTGATAGCCAACATAGGCTACAGCAAGTGTACCGGTCACCGTGACATAACAATCGGTTGCACAAGGGATAGGGTCGTTCGAGAAATCAGCTTCTACATACCGGAAATCACCACCAACTCCAGAAGCTATATCGCCCAGTGCCCATTTAGTTGTGCCGCTCGCGCCGCCGTCAAGAATGGTAATGGTTGCTCCATCATTTTCCGCAAGCAGGGCAATCTTCTTGATATAGATACCCTTTAATTTCAAACTGAAGTTTGTGTCAGCGTCCGTCGGCCCGGCAAATTTGTCTTCAAGGACTATGGTGGTGGCGTTCGTCACGGTTCTAATCCGGTACCATTTCGAGTCGCCGCCAAGCTGGATTAAATCGCCGACATTATCAGATACAAACGAAGTATTCGTGCCAGTAACGGCAGTACTGCCATTTGTAACGGAAACATGGACATCTGTACCGACGCCCGTCAGGTTAGCGGCAAGCATTCCATACAGATAACCAGTTGTTGCGGTCGTAAATCTTTTCATCAACATTGACATCTCCTAAAAGTGGTTTAGGGGGGAAGTTTCCTTCCCCCCTAACCGTTACGTTATTCCGATTTCTCGGCGTTCTTTTGAGCCTTGTCGATGATGCTATACTCACCGCGAAGCTCAAGTTTCCGCGCCTGGATTGCCGCCAACTCTCTGTCAGCCTGCGCATGCTTCTCTCGAAGCTCCTTCTCTTTTACGTCAAGAGCTTCAAACTCAGCCTTTACACGCTCCATTTCTTTAGCGAAATCCATGTCAATCACCTCCTTTAATCAATCCTAATTGCCAGGATGTACAACTCAACATCGAGTGCACCACCAACATCACCGATGATTGCCAGCGAACCGTTCGCCGCAATCTCGTGTTGACCATCGTCAATCGTCCCGGCACGGTCAATATCCTTGTCAGCAGCCACCGTAACCGTATCGGTAATGACGGTGCCAAGAGCACCGACCTTGCCTTTGGTAAGCGCCCACGTCCCGATACCACCGACGCAGACCGTCCAAGCATCCAGAATGCGCAATTTGTACGGGCAGTTATCTTCATAGATATTAATGCCCGCCGCCGCCGGATTGGAAATCTGCATGTGGATAACAAACGGAACGGCATAGAGCGCCGCTGCCCCAGGAGTAATCGGGTCAAGTTCCGTGGCATTGACATTTGTTATGACGTTGCCAGCGCCATCACAATTGATTGACTTGTTCGTCAGAACGTCCGTGGTGTCCTTGCCGACCAGGGTTGCCGTGGCAGCTGGGAAGGTAAGGGCATACGCACCGGCACCCGTGAAATCGAACGTGCCGTTATTCTGAGTCGTGATACCGATGGAATGCGCGCCCGCATGAGTCCACGCACCGGCGGTTGTGAAATTGCCGCCGAGGGTAAGATTGCCCGAAAGGTCAATCGTCCTTCCGGCATTACGGCAATCGAAGGTGATAGTTCTGTCGGCGTTGATACCCGTGCTTGTGCTTGCGAAAAGCAGGTCAAAAGCAGCGGCAGTATCGCGCACCGAAAGAGCAGTCAATTCAACAGCCGTTCCACCCGTAATCCCCGCCGTACCCAACGCACCGTTGACCACCGCCAGTGTGCCGGTAGTCGGGAAGGTGACAGTAGTAGCAGCCGTGACGGTGAACTCAGTGTTAAACGCACCTACCCACGTGACATTACCAGTCAGCGTAAGGGACGCATTCCCCGTAGTGGGAATATTAATCGTAAGCGTCCGGTCTGCCGTGTAGACGGCACTGGTGGTAACCACAAGGTCATGAGCCGCACCGGTGCTGCGCAGACTGAACCCCGTCAATTCGATTGCCGTGCCGCCATTAATGGTGGGGGCAGTAAAAGTCTTACTCGCCAAGGTTTGCGCCAGTGTCACAAATACGAACGTATCATCGACATTGGCGAAATCGGGGATAGTAAGAGTCGGAGAACCGACCGTCTGCGTCGTGAATGCGAGGACTGCATCATTCGCGCCCGCGTCATTCAACGTACAACCGTTGGAAATCGCAACGGCAGTACCGATAGCCACGGAACCCCAGTACGGGTTTCCGCCGGCACCGGCGGTAACAAGAGCTTGCCCGGCAGCACCCGCCGCAAGGCGCGTGAAGCCAGTACCGTTGTGGAAGTAGACATCGCCCTGGGCCGCTGTCGCGGTATCAATGCCGACGAGCAACGTAGTCGCGCTGCCCTGGGGGAGAACAAGAGTCGTATTCCCCGTGGTAGTGAGACCGATGGAATGCGCGCCGGTATGAGTCCACGCACCGGCGGTTGTGAAATTGCCGCCGAGGGTAAGATTGCCCGAAAGGTCAATCGTCCTGGCCGAGTTGCGACAATCGAAGGTGATAATCCTATCGGCGTTGATACCGGTACTCGTGCTTTTGAACTCAAGGTCAAAAGCAGCGGCGGTATCGCGCACCGAAAGATGGGCAAGTTCGATTGCCGAACCACCGGTAATCGTTGGGGCAGTCAGTCCCTTGTTAAGAAGAGTTTGCGCCAGTGTCACGAACGCAAATGTATCGCTGACGCTGGCGAAATCAGGGATGGTAAGAGTCGGAGCGGCGACCGTCTGCGCGGTCAACGTGAGGGTGGCGCTATTCGCGCCGCCATCGTCGAGAGTACAGCCGTCGTCAATAATCGACGTTGAACCACTTCCGACATTTGCCCATGAGGTGCCGTCGCTAAACTTCAGCTTTTTCGTAGTGGCATCATAAACTATGCCACTCTCATTTGAAGCCGAGGCTACCTCCAAAGAGGCGGTAGCGACGGACGGTATCCGCCACCTCTTCGAGTTGAATTCGTTGCCTTGGCTCAACTGAGTCAGAAAGCGAGTAGCCCATGTGCTCATAAGTTACTCCTAATTCTGATAAATTGCCGTAATGGAACCGCCACCCTGATACCCGCCACCAGGCAGGATTATAATCGGGAGGGCAATATCGCCTTCGCCACCGGCATCGGCAATACCGATACCGAGCGTAGCGGCGCTGAACGCGGTTGCACCCGACCCCTGGATTTTACCAGCGTCGGTACCTGCAATGACGGCCTGGCCGCCGGTAATCGCAGTATCGCTGTCATCGACATTGCACAGACCGATACCGGAAACCTGCATCCAGAAGTAGTAGTCATCCGTGACGGCGATATTAGAAACGCCGACCGGAATAACATACGTCGCGTTAAGCGGTGCAACTGCATACTGACTCACAATCACGATGTCTGACGTGGCACCAAGAGCCGTAGCAAGCGCGTCCTCAAGAGTGAGCGTAGACGCGGTGTTATCGGCAATGCGAACCTTGTCGCCACGGCCCGTGCCGCCATAAACACAAAGCCAATCGCCACGATGGGCATTGGCTGTCAGGTTCGCGGTCGTAAACACGACCGAAGTCGTAGTCGAGGAAGCGACGTCGTTCGCCTTCGTTACTTCAGCAACCGCACGACCAAGAGCCTGATTCGCCGTAATCGTGCCGACCGCACGAACGTACATGTACTTGGAGCCGTTCACATCAATGACGGCACCAAGAGAAGCCTTCTGAGTAGCAGAAGCTTCCTTAATGCTCTGAATTTCGATAGGGTAAGCCATTGTAATACACCTCCTTTTATGCAGTGATTCCTGCAAGAACGTACTGACGCCGACGCTCCAACTCGACAAAGTTGCAGAGCAGCATGATGCACGCGCTGCGCACATCCTGATTCGGCGGCTGAAAGAAACCATCGGGGGTACGATTGAGCATCGTGAAGTTGTACTCGCTATGGACGTAGAACTTCAGAGCATTCGTATTGAGGAAATACATCATACCGGCGGCACACGAGTCATCGTATTCAAGGGGAATGCCCTTGAAAGTGACAGTCTCAATACCGGCATCAGAAGACTTGGTGTTGCTCGTGATGAGATGCGCCCGGAGATACTCCTCGTAATACCCATAAATATCAAGAGTCGTTACGATGATATTGGGCTTGTCAGCGCTGTTGTGAGAAGCAGAGGCAACGGCCTTCGCCATCTTGGAGGCGCCATTCGTTTCGAAACTGCCGCAAACAGCATAGCCATTCTTCCACCAGGTTTCGACCGCACTGTCGATACCCTGAAGCGTTGACCACGCACCAGTCCCTTCAACTTGAATCTGAAGGCCATCGAGAGCCTTGCCAGTCCATGCGCTGCCATCACCGAACAGGTCTTGGTTGATGACAAACCGCATATCCTTGCGCATTGCTTCGAGGGTCTTGGTAAGCAGATTTATCATCTGCTGCGGCCCCTTATTGTTGTTGACTTCGAGATTATCAACAAGAATAGGAGTCGCGTATTCCGCCCACTCGCAACGCGAGCGAGTCATAAACTGAGCAGGGGTCGGTTCGATAACCTCGCCACGAGCGATAGCGCGTGTCGAACCCAGGCGTCCATACTCGATAGCAGGCCGAATATCCATCCCGCCTTCCGTGTTGATTATGGCGTCGTTATCATAAAAACGCCGCAGGACTGGATTGCCAACGAAAAAGTTGTCCCTCAGGTCATCTAGGAACAACGGCTGAGTAGCCGTGTAAACATTATCAAAAGTTTCAGACCGAGTAATAAGTGCCATTTAGACACACTCCTTTCAATGTTTTTTTCCCGCCATGGCAGCAGCGTAGCCTTGGGCAACCAGCTTTCGGTCGCGGCTCATCTTCTCAAACTTCTCGCCCTTCGGAATATACGGTTTTACACTGTCCCCGATATTTTCCGAAGGCGTCGAAATGTTCGTAATTTTTGCCGCGTCCTTCCTGCGAGAATTAAGCCGCAATCCTTCTTCCCGGTTTTGCACTGCTTTCGCCTCGCGGGTAGCAATGTAGTAAGCATCTTCGATAAGCTGATGAGTAATCGGAGTGCCGCTCTTGTAGTACCGCGTGATTATTGCATCGATTTCGGGTTTATAGTCAGAGAACTTCGGTTCGCCTTCGACGCTATCTAACGTCTGTTTGACCGATTCATACATTTGTTGAATGGTCTCTATTTGATTCCGGCGCATTGACACCTGCTTGATTTCCGCCAACTCCTTCTCAACTGAGTGGAGTTTTTCAAGCACAGGATTGTCACCTGAAGTCCCATCATCAAACTCATCATCGATTTCTTCTTCACGCCTTGGCGCCCTTCCATTCAGGATGTCCATTACAGCCTGCATCTTTGAAGGGTCTGCAACAAGCGCGTTCCAGTAATTCGCAGCTTCTGTCATGCCTGCTACTTCTTGCTTAATCTGGTTGACCTTTTCCTCCGCTTCTTGCTTATAGCGCATCACTTGTTTGTTGTTTGCTTTCTTGAACTCTCTCGTCACCAAATCGACAGCACCACGAACCGTTGCCGGGTCGTAGATGCTTGTATCGAGGCCGTTGACAAGCCGTTCAATCCCTTGCGTGAATGTTTCATCATCGTAGGGAGACTTTTCAACAGTCTCATCTTTAGCCGAGGGTTCTGTATTCGAGACTGGCGTTTTTCCGGCTTCAGGGTTGTTTGCCAATTTTTCGCCGGGAACGCCAGTCTCGGATTCTGGAACTTGCTCGTCTAAATCTTTAGCCTGGGCAGGTTCTTCTTTAATTTGCCGTTCAGGGTCATTAAGAGCCTCGGTTTCTTGCTGTTCAGATTTCGCGATGGCCTCTCGCGCAACCTTCTCCAAGCGCTCATTGAACGGGATTTCTGAAGAATTGCTGTCTTTCGGCATAAATATCTCCTTTCTAAAGCTTTCCTAATTCCGCAACCAAAATAAAGTTCAGCCTCTTTAAGAGGTCTGATACATCGCTTGAAAGGTCGCCGAGCGTGTCGTCAATGTCATAGGCTTGCATGACATATGATGGCAATGCACCGCCTGAAGCGACTGCCCCAACGGTTGCAAGAGCCTTGCAATATACGACATCGCCAGATGCAAATCCATCGACGGTTGTAGGGGTATAGGCGAACTCATAAACGCCAGTGCCCTTATTCGTGACCGTAACGGCAAGGGCGTTTGAGACTCCATTCTTGTAGACCGTCCCAGTCGGAAGGGCGTCAGCATTAACCAAGGCCCCGGTGGCAAGCGTATACGTGCAAAACAAATCCCTGACCGTGGCTCCTAACTGTCTGTAACTCATCAGACTCCCCTTGCGATATTACAACCGCGTCCTGCGATATTGCTTCCACCGCCGACAAATTCACCTTCAAGCGTACTGCTCGGGCCAAATAACACGCCGTCTTTTACATTCGCTACCGACACCGCTTTATACTTCGGGTCAAATAGCGCGGCGGGGTCGCCGTAATCAGCTTGCGTATCAATAACATAATCAGGGTCGGCATCAGTCCTCGTCCCCGTGACTTCCGTTCCCGCCGCGCCGCATTGTATGCCGTTTGCCAGCTTGCCCGCAGCCGGGATAGTGCAAGTCCCAGTGACGCCGTTCACCGTATCCGTCGTGCGCACATTCGCAACATCCGGAAAATCCGGAAGACTGAAGGCGTCATGGTGGAATCCAAGGTCACAAACGCCACTATCGACAACACCGGTAGCAAGCGTGGTCTTCGTGTCAAGTCCAGCCGCAGCCGCCGTTACATCACCCGCGTCTATACATGGTGACGCCGCTCCAAGAAATACCAAGGGCAGACACGCAGCAGCCACGCTCATCGTCTCATTGAGAATCACATTCTCGACTGCAGCAGTCGAATGCGTCAGCTGCGGAGAAGTCAAAATATTGTGCGCACCGGCAATATTTCTTGTCGCATTTGACCAGCTGCAATTATAATCTGAACCGCTCCAGTCGGGTGCGCCAGCCTCTGTGTATAAGTCAGTATTACAATTGACAGCGATACACCGTTTGACATTCACCGTAACGACAGCAGCGCCAGTCTGGCCAGCCTTAAACGCCACCCCGTCAGTACTGAGACCACCGTGCATTCCAATCACGGTCACGTTCGTCACCGTCGCCACAAGCGTACCGTCAACAGTACCGTAAGCACGTGTTACAGTGGCATTTGTATTACCACCCATCAACAACACCAGGCCGTTATTGATGGTGTATGTATGGGCGACGGCGGTATTATGCAATGCCTGTACAACCGGCTGATAAATACCTGCGATGACAATGAAATCAGACAATGAGAACGCGCCCCAGTTATATGAAAGGTTGCACAACATGCCATAACAGTTGTGTTGAAAGATACCCTTCATCGTTACGGTTGTATCTGCGTTGTTTACAAGAACAAACGGATAAGATGAAGTCAAGCAATAAGCGATTTCGCATTTCGTAAATATCATGGCCGACTTGCCGCCAACAGAAAATACACAATTCAAGTTTGAACCAGCATAGCGGAAAACACAACCTGTGAATGTATCTGTCTGGATTGCCGCTCTGCTGATGCTGAATCCTGCGTAAATATTCGCAAGAGGATTCCCAGTCGAACCCGCTATAGCTTCACCAATAGTGTCATCGTGCGCGGAGGTAAAATAAATTTTATTCGTCATCGAACCGGTCGCGGTTATTTTCCCTGTATTCGCAAAAGATATGTACACGTTACCTGAGGCATACTTCACAATAACATCTCCGGCAGCGCTGCTGATATTCAAATCATACGTAAGCATGTTGTAAATCGCGCTGATATGATATGTGCCCGCCGTCCAGTTCTGGGTTGCCGTTTCATTTCCGTTCTTCGTCGTGTAGTCGATAAGGACGGGCGATTCCTTGTAGTCTGCCGTTTTCAGGAACGTATACGGCACGGCCTCAACAAGGAAATATTTCCCGTCGAGCTTCATCAGCTTCTTGACGATGCGAGTTTCCTTTTCGTCGCTTCCTACCGTCGCGACACGCGAGGCCGTGCGGTCGGCCCAGTGGAACGCGCTCGCCGCGCCGTCCTTGAAATGAATCTCGCTTGCGTCCGCGACCTCCTCGCCAAGCCACGCACTGCCATAATCGACGGCAAGCTCGGCGCCCGGGATGTCCATCTCCGTCGCGAAGACGACGAACGTGTCATCTTCGCTCCACGTCGGAGTCGGCGCGTAGTTGAACGCCTTCACGCGGAATATCTGGTCGAACTGTCCACGCTGCGAAACGAAGGCAAGGTCAATATCGGGAAAGACGTTCGGGTAGCGAACTTCGCTCAGCTCCTTGCCGCTCGTGACGACCTCGCCCGTCGTACTGATAGGCGCGGTGCTCTGCCAGTTGAACTCGCGCGTCTTCTGGTTGTAGAAGCCGAACCGGCGCGGCGCGAGTCTGATACTCTTGCCAAGCTTGCCGTCCGACTTGTACCCTACCGTCCACCCGGAATCGGAGATGTTCTGGTAGAACCCCACCTTCAGGCGCGAGCACGAAATCTTTTTCCAGAGCTTCTTGTCATCGTCAAGCTCAGGGTCGCGCAGGGCATGGTCGGCGTCGACGAGCTTGTCGGCCTTGTCATAGTAGTGCAGACCGTCGCCCTTCTCCGTGTATGCGCGCGAACCATCCGGCTTCTCCCAGACCTTCGTGTTGTGCAAGCGAAGTAAAAGATTTTCAGTCGGCGTCATTACTTTCCCGTTTCCCTTGGACAGTCCAAGACAGTCCCTTTATGCACCATCATGCAAGTATCGTATCCTTCCCAATGACACCAAATGATTGGAGGATACGCTCCATCCGCGCTTCTATGATTTTCCGTAACATTGTTATTACAGTTTTTGCAATCTTCATATAACACTATCTTTGTCCTCTTTCCGGCGTTGACGGCAATGCTCGTGATGTTCGGCAATCATGAGTTTTACCCTGTCATGCGTCGGGAATATTTCATCGCCCTTGTCGAGCCGCTTTACTATTTCAGCTGCAAGCGTTCCAAGGCTTCCTATTGCCTGGGCAGTCGGGATAATATATTTATCTATCCTTTCATTTGCTCTGTCCAAATCAGCCTTGGAGGCGTACTTGCCATTCTTGAAAATGCGCCCAAGAATATCTCCGATAAATTTTGCCGTACTCATGCTCTCTCCTATTTACAGAACATCGCCCCAAGCCGTAACACCAGTTGGCTCGGAGCCGGTATACGTAATGTATTTCGCGTATTCTACGCCGTCAACAGTTTTCTCAATTATCGTCGGCCCGAAAGCGCCCCATGTGATGGTAATCGGGCCATCGGGAGCCATAACGCGCAACGCCTGACCCACCATTTCGGCGATAAGGTTTTTGCGCATCGCATTGACGAAGGTGAAGCCGCCGTCCTTGTCAAGAACTCCTGGCTCGCAACCGGCAATTGTCATAGTCCATCCTGCCGGATAACTCGATGCCTCGTCATCTGCATTGCGATATATAACTGGGTTATCGTGAGCCATTGTTTACTCCTTATGCGATTCCAGGCCCGAGTATGCCAGTCCGTGCTTTGGGCTTGTCTGTTTCTCCAAGTATGTCCTGACCTTGAACTTTGTGAAGTGCGCGCTTCATCATCTTGCCGCCCTTATCGCCCTTTTTTGCGTCTTCGATTCTTGCGGCTTCTATTCCAAGGTCGGCGTATTCCGTGCCATCTGCCTTTTGCGTAACCGTCGTGACTTTCGCCTGCAACGTAATGATAACCGATTCGCCGGGCACGTACTTCGATATTCCCGGAATGTCCAAATCAGTCAAGCCGAATAATCCAATCCTGTAGTCTGTCATCATGCGCTCCTGTTAAATACCACCTTGCGCAGCACCAGGAGACGAGCCGAATGCTTGCGGGACAACCGGACTCGTATCTTGATTCCCTCCCTGCTGCTGCATCATGGCAAGTTGCTCTTGTAATGCCTGCACTTCATTTGGCGTATCTATAAATAGCTGTTCTATGTCGAGGCTTGCGAATGTCTTGGCTACCTGTCCCCACAAATATTTAAGGTTCGGGACAACTCCCTGCGACGCAAGAATCTGAAGCATCGTCGGGTTGGAGAATATCTGCATCGCATTCATTATTTCCTGCGAGCTTTGTTCCTTGCTCTGCTGAATATCAACGCCAAGCTGAACGACACAATCGAAGTTTCCCTTAATATCTTCGTTTCTGACCGGACGCCATTCAAGCCCTTTTTCGCCGGTAATCTGTATGAATTTTTCCTGCTGCCAAAACATCTGCATCAAGTCTTTTATCCCCATCACGATGTCGGTAGTGAAATCACGGATTCCTTTCCGTTCATACCGCTCTCTAAGAGACAGGAATTTATCGATGACCGTTGCTTCAGTAGCGCTTCTCACGCCAGCGGCAGCGCCGCGCTGAAGAGCAGAGATGCCGGAGATTTCCCGTATCTGGTTTTCGAGATATGATATATGCTGCAATGCTGCATTATCAAGCGCACTTGGCGCAAAGAGTTTCCAGTTATCGACATTGGAAACCTCAACGACCCCGAAATCAACATTGTTGCTTGTAACGGCCTCGCGTTCCTCTGGGGTCGAACCGGCCCGGTCGGTTAGGATTCTGGTAGTCGCCCGTTGGATTTTATCGTTTTGTTTTTCGATGAGGACATTCAAAGCCTCAACAATCTGGAAGTAACTCTCGATTCCACTCATGGGGTAGAGCCTGTTCGGCGAGTTATCCCCGCGCATCATGTAGAACGGCAGGAAACCATATGGGTTATCAAATGGTTTCTGCAAGGGGGAACTCTCATTATTTTCGGCGAGAACCCATATATCGCCGTCGTCCTTATCCCAGCATTCATACAAAATAACCTGTTCATCTTCTTCCGGCTGGAATCCATCTATCAACATGCTTTGCGTTTCTTTGGTGCGTTCCTGCATGTTTGATGCTTGCAGCATGGACGCGACATATTTATCATAATGCGCATCCTCTTGCACATCTTTAAGCGGGCGGACAAAACGGTGAACTATCCAGCGCGCTGCTCTGATGTCAGTACAATCGGGGTCTATGATACAATCCGCCGGGTCGATGCGAATAACCCACGGCTCGTGAAAAACAACGCGCTCGTCGGTAGTGTCTTTGTCAATGTCTCCGAATTTCTGGAATTCCTGGACATTTGCAATAGGCACCCTGACAACGACTTCCTCGGATGATGCCTCATAACCTATCTTGCAAATGCCATAACCACGGAGGCACATATCAAGACCGGCCTTCTCGATTTCCCTCTGCATCTTGTGATTGCGCCAGATGTAGCGAAGCGACTCTTGAAGTATCTCGGTATTCTGTTCGCTCTGAGGGTCGCGAGGCTTCAGGGTTATTTCATTATCATCAGCGAAATAGACCGACATCTTGAGCTTGATATTTGAATTTATCTTGTTGAGCGTGAGGGAGCTTTCATACTCGCCGTACGATTCGTTGTTATATGCTTTCACATAGTTCGTCGTGCGGTTCAATATTTTTGTCAAGGCCTTCTTTCCGCGCTTAATGCGACTGAACCAGCGGGAAAGTTTATCATCTTGTTCTTTGGATAGCTGCATTCTTTATTCTCCGAAGCGGGTCATTTTCCTTTGGGCGGCGGCAATGGTACATATAATATCCATATGTCCCCGGCTTTGGCTCATCAAGCGCGGGCTGGCGCACAGTCGGTTTATTCATCATGCCATCATCGAGCAGATAGGCGAATGCGTCGATAAGGTCATCGCTCGGGTGGCGTGATGTTGGAACATATGATTTCAGCTGATGAATAAAATCAACAAGCGTCTCGTTTATTTTAATCATCCTGTTTGCGAAATATGGGATAAGCCGCTGGATACGCTCTCCTTTATTTCTCTGCATCGTTTCAAGCTCGTGGAGTTTTCGGAGTACAGAATTGTCTCTGTTTTCCACGGCAAGATGCTGAAGATATTTATAGAGCGCGTATTGAGCGGTGGACGCTTCAATCCCGATAATGAGCGGGTTGTAAATATTATCGAGGTCTTGCAGCAGTTTTATCAGTTCGTCGGCTTCCATCCTCTTTCGATAGGCGTCGAGAACCCAGATTATCCCATCGGTATCGACCGCCGAAACAACAATGCCTGTGTAGTCGGCAGTGCTGTTGACCTTGAAGGCCGGGTCGATGGTTATGTAGATATTGAGGGGGTCGTTTGCGTCATTGAGCTTGTGGGGGAAGTCGGCTTGAGTGAATAAATGCAGCCATTCATCTTTGAAACACGCTTCAGTTTGAGGCAGCGGGTCGAGGAGATATTGGCATGAAAACGCATATGGCCCCATCTCAATGAGAGCAGTTTTGAGAAACTTTTCATTGAGCTTGCTTGGATATAGGAGGTTTGTAAAGCGAACTGTTTTCGGGTCGGATAGGCTCCCAACAACCGTTGCAGCCGGTTTTATGAAAATATCGACTCCAAGCCCGCTTGTGTCTTTTTTGTCAAGGATGGTGTAATAAACATCGTCTATATCCCACCGCGTTCCAACAATCCGCGCCTTGCCGTCTGTTCTCAGGGGAACGGTTTCGGCAAACCACTTTTTGCTCTTTGCCCGGAGATTCATGGTTGCGGTGGTTTGGTCGTTTTCGATGTCGTCATAAATGATGTAATCGTAGTGCCCTGATGTCAGGTGCGTACCCACGCCAGCAGCGACGACGTTCGGCTCCTTAGCCCCAGGGCCGCGTCCTTTTAGAGTAAGGCTTTTCCCGGAAGCTGATTCCAATTTAGGAGACCACAACTCTTGAATTTCTGGAGTCTCTTCAAGCCATTTCCGTATCGAATGAAGCATATCCCTGGTTTTTTCAGACGAGGCATTGCAGATGAGGATTCGGGTCTTTATGTCCTTGCAAAGCAGCCAGACCGAAAAAGCTATTGTCCCTACCGTAGTCTTGTAGCTATCACGTGGAAGAAGCAACATGGTCATGCGTGAATCTGACGAATGCAGGTCACAGACGAATTTATGGATTTTTTCATCGAGCGCGATAAGATTGCCCTGTGCCGAGGGCACCTGCATATAAAGAATGTCATTGCAGAAATACCAGAAGTCAGACTCGGCTATTCTCCGCTTCAGCGCTTGCCGCGCTGCCGGGGAGACTTCGTCAAGCGCTTTCCGATACTTTTTTAATCGCTTGTCTCCGACGTTCAGTAAGCTCAAGGAATTTCTTTTCAGCCTCTTTCTCTGCTTTTGCCATGTTGATTTTCTTCGCCCCGGCCTCAACGCCGGAGAGCACCCGCGCGGCAGCCTCCACGATTTTCAGATTGTTCGCCATGCAAAGTTTTATGAGGTTTGCTTTCCCAAAGAGTCTTGACTTTTCATCTGAGTTGGTCGCAGCTTCCATTTGCTTCAGGAGCGCAACAATAAGTTCGATGCCGTGGTCATTGAAGATATAAAGCTCATCGAACTGTTCCAGCGAGTTTGCGAAAAACTGCTGAAGTTCAGGCGATAATTCGAGAAAACGGCTTTGAGAAGTCGCTTTTTCTGAACTGTCCACGTTCGCCATTTCTAATTCTTTCCCTGAAATCCGGTGCCGGAATTTTCTTGTGTTCAAGTTTCTTATTCAGTTCGCGCGCTTTCTGCTCGTAGTCGCCGGGGCTGGTAACTATCTTGCCGAGGAGCGGATTGTAATATGGGTAGTCTTGGATTTCTCGCGGGACATCTATCTTGTCGAGCTTTACGAGCTTGCCGTTCTTTCTCATGTAAAGGCCAGGCTCAAAAGACTTTTTCTTCCCGAAAATCCTTTCAATAGTTTCGGCATACGCCTTGTGGTCGTAAGGGCGCGGGCGCGCCCCCTTGCCCTGCTTCTTGTCAGCATAGAAGCGTTCAAGGTCACGGTCGTAGTCTTGTTCGTTTCTGAATTTGAACGCCACTATTTCGTTTTCCTCTTGTTCGCTTGTATGGCCCTGTGCATCGCAACAGCAGCTGCACGAGTCGAGAACGATTTGATGGCTTTGCCCTTGTTGGAGCCATGACAATGAACCACAGCCCACTTGGAACCGCGCTTCTTAATCATAACATCTCCCACAAAACCGGCAGATTTTGCCGGTGCCGCCGACGAACCGGCAGATTTTGCCGGTCAAATGGCTTATACTACATAAAAGTGGGAAAGTCAAGCATTAAATTATTTTTCCACAAAATTCCGAAAAAAAGTCTTGACTTTCGGGAAAGGTGTGATATGATGAAGGTATGAGACAATAAAGCAAGGAGGCAAAAATGCCGACGAGGGTGGTGGATGTAGCTCAAAGGGTTAGAGCGCTTGACTGTGGCTCAAAAGGTTGTGAGTTCAAATCTCATCGTCCACCCCAACAACTGCTGGCTTCAACGAAAGGAGCATGTGATATGCGTGACAAGCGAGGATACGTGAGATTGACCGGGAAGAAGAAGGGCGTGAAGATAAGCACGTGGCTTGAGAATGAGACATATAGGAAGATTCTTCTTATTGCCAAGAGCACGGGCAAGTCATCTTCAGCGGTAGTAAGAGAACATCTTGAAGAGGCAGTCCTGAAGCAGATTGTATAAGGCAAGGCGGCAAGAATGCCGCAAGGAGAATGCCATGAGAAGGTTCTTATTTATAATGTGGTTTTCAAAAGCGAAAATGGGAATGGCCTTTGTGCGATTCGGGGCGTGGTACGTCGAATGGATTTTCCGGGCGCCTCTTCCGTCCTTAATCAGATTTTTGTTGATAGTTCCAATGGTTAACCAGATGGAGAGGACTGCCAAGAATTACAAGGAAGCAATCGCAGTCTGCAAAGGGCTTTTGATGTAGTCGCAGGTTCGAATCCTGCTCGACCAGCCAAGAAAGGAAGGTGCAAAGTGACAATTACCAGAACACCGACACGCGCTACCGGCGGAGTGACTCCAGCAGAACTCGAACGGATGTACGCAATCAGGGACAAATGGATACGCATAGCGTTCGCGACGCTCGATAGTGTTAGTCCTGATAATGACGACAAAATCCGCGATGCAATCGAGCGTTTGTATCGCGCTGCAAATATTGCGAAACCGCGCGTGATAATTGTTGATTCGCCATATATCATGGCGTTGGCGTATCGTAAAGCGCTGGAAATGCTCTCGCAATTAAAGAGCGATGCCACAGGCAGGGAGTGGGGGCATGTGTACCAGGGCGGGAATATGTGGGCGGGATTCCTCGCATACGCGGAGGCGCTACGGGATGTTATAGGACTGACTGGGCTTGACTGTTGGGAAAAGTACCAGGCATGGGAGGATGCGGCAAAATGCAGCGGATTCAGAGTGATGCACGAAAAGTTTTGCATTGTCTCGCGCTTCCCTGTGGAGCTACACGTCGGCGAAAAAAAATTGCCGCACAACGATAATGGCCCATCGCACAGATGGCGAGATGGGTTCGAAATCTACACACTAAACGGCGTTCGTGTGCGCAAGGAAGTAGTCACGACGCCCCCCGAGCTGATGACTCGCGACTTTCTGATGAAGTATTTCATCGTTGAACAGAACGTCGATGTGCGGGCTCAAATTCTGAAAAAGCTTGGCGTTGAATTGTTTCTGTCGCGTATGGGCGGGACATTGATAGCGTCAGAGCCGCCAGTCTATGAGCTGTACAGCTTGGATTTGGGAGGAGAAACGCGTGCAGCAAAATATCTGAAAATGAAAAACCCATCGGTCGATTTGTGGCACGTGGAGCCTGTTGATGATGCGTGTACGACAATCGATGAAGCGCTGCATTCGCGGAAGCCGCACCGTTTGCGGGAAATCAAAGTACGCGATAACGGCGCTGATTGGTATCAGCAGGGAGATGTATGTATCTGGCCGCAGAACGCGAAGGCGATTAAACCGAGACCAAAAATTTTGACTTGAAAGGAGCAGACAATGGAAAAGAAGAAGCTGGAAAGGCCTATCCTGGCCGACGGTGAATTGACGGGGCACGTGCATGAACTGGCAGACCCGGAAGTTGAAGTTTATGAAGTGGATAATGGCACACGCGAGTTTACCATTGCAAATCCTACTCAGGTGACACACCAAGAACACGGCGCGGTTACGCTGCCAGCGGGTGCCTGGGCATCAGACCGCGTCGTCGAGTATGACCCGTTTAATGGGGAGCGAAAAGTGATGGATTAGTTGAGAAGGCGTCGGCTGATATGCGAGGACTGCCAGAAAGAAGTGGGTGCAAAATGACAACTGACGCCACGTATAACGCAACGCTCGCCGCAACGCGCGCCGCCACGCGCGCCGCAACGCTCGCCGCAACGTATAACGCAATGGACGCCGCCACGTATGATGCAACGTCCGACGCAACAGACGCCGCAACGCTCGACGCCACGCGCGCCGCAATGGACGACGCAACGTTCGCCGCAACGCTCGCCGCAACGTATAACGCAATGGACGCCGCCA
>Ga0265297_10002500_pt1 | contig 37155 bp, 38 predicted proteins | sample Munlanlwell13791_FD_192502 | JGI IMG/M metagenome (GOLD analysis project Ga0265297, IMG submission 192502) | Leachate microbial communities from a municipal landfill in Southern Ontario, Canada - Leachate well 137-91 | ecosystem: Engineered > Solid waste > Landfill > Unclassified | place... | reverse complement strand
TGGGCTATTCCTCGTACCATCGGGATAGTTGTGCCATATATTGTCATATTAGCCCCACTATATCTATGTTTCATATTTTTAAAAGTTCGACTGTATCATATCATGTGGACCAGTACATATTCTTGACCGAAAGGTAAAAATGTGGCTATAATACAGAAGAACAATAAGACACTCATCTAGGGTGCCTTATTTTAATTGTTATATTAATATGTCTAACGAAGTTATAATTAGATTTGATGAAGTATCATTTGAGTTTGATAAAAAGCTGATTCTTAATGCAGTTGATTTTTCAATTAGACGAAATTCAAAAGTTACTTTAATGGGGCAAAATGGAGCAGGAAAAAGTACGATATTTCATTTAATTACTGGAAAATTAAAACCAGAATCAGGGAGAGTAAATATTGCCCAGAATCTATCAATCGCAATTGCACGACAGGTAATTCCTAGAGATCAATTGTCCTTAACGGTAAGAGAGTTTTTTGAAAAATGTTTTCCCAATAAAGTTTACGACATTGATCCTAAAATAGATGATGTTTTAGAAATCGTAAATCTTGTTGCTCCAAAGGACAGAATTGTTAAGTCCTTTTCTGGGGGACAGCAGGCAAGGTTGTTGCTTGCGTCAGCCTTGATTCAAGATGCTGATGTACTTTTACTTGACGAGCCGACTAATAATTTGGATCAAGATGGAATTAATCATCTAACAAAATTTATTATTGATTGTAAAAAGACTTGTGTCGTTATTTCTCATGATGCTGATTTTTTGAATTCTTTTACTCAGGCGGTTATTTACTTAGATATTTATAATCGTAAAGTCGAGCAGTATGTTGGAAATTATTATGACGTAGTAAAAGAGATATCAGCTCAAGTAGAAAAACAAGAAATGAAAAATGCCCAGCTAGTAAAGGGAATTCAAGAAAATAAAGATAAGGCTAATTTTTTTGCTAACAAAGGAGGGCAGATGAGAATGGTTGCGAAAAGAATGAGAGATAAAGCATCTGAAATGGAGGACAGCAAAGTGGAAATCAAGAGAGAGGATAAGACCATTAAACCTTTTAGGATTCCCATGCAAGATGGTACTTCAGGAGAGCTTATGTATGTATCTTCTCTTTTGGTCATTAAAAATCATAAATCAACAATTAAAAAAGTTAATATTTCGCTTAGGCGAAATGAGCATTTGCTTTTATCTGGCCCAAATGGCATTGGAAAAACTACTTTACTTGAATCTTTGGCTAATAATACAGCAAAAGGAGCGGCGATAACTACAGGAGTTGAAATCGGTTATTATCGTCAGGATTTTTCTACTCTTAATTTTGACGATACTGTTTTTGATTCTTTACTTAAGGTTGCAAGGAATCTAAATGAGGAACAGATGCGTTCTATTGCAGCTGGATTCTTGATTACGGGTGACTTGATGAGTTCTCGTATAGGAAGTTTGTCAGAAGGACAAAAAGGCTTAGTTTCGTTTGCAAGAATTGTAATGCAAAAGCCTGGATTATTGATTTTAGATGAACCGACAAATCATATTAATTTTCGTCATTTGCCAATTATTGCTCAGGCATTAGATAAGTATGAAGGAGCAATGATAATCGTAAGCCATGTCCCTGATTTCATAAAAAAAATTCGTATAGATGAAATTATTGACTTGGAAAGAATTTAACTTTATTTGATTTTCGACCTTATAGATAAGAAAATATATTCAGACTTTATTGCATTATTAGTTATTTAACTGTTAGTAATGTTTTTTAGCTGTTTAAAATCGGTAAATTTTTAAAATAAATCTTGGCATTAAAAGTTGTGTGTGGTATAATTATAAATAATATTGTGAATGCTCGTATTGATTTTAGGCATCACTTTTTCCTAACTTTATACATATTATTATGGTCGGCTAAGAATCATAATGTTAAACTAATTTTCATCTAATAAAAAATATGATAAAGCTAAAATTTTGTTATATTTTTTTAAATCAAATTAATCAGAACAGATTAAGGCTTATTTGTTTGGCAGAAAGATGTATTTACTAAGTATATGGTCGGCATTTAAAATACTTTTTTGTCTGCATTTAGATAAATTTAAATAATATAGAATAAAAATTTAGTATTTTATTAATAATCAATTCATAAGCACATATTAAAAACATAATGTGTTTATTATAAATTTCAAAATATTTAATTATGAAAATATTTATAAAAAAAATGAATAAAAATATGCTTTTGGGAGTCATATTTTTGATATTCGGCTTAGCTGGACCATTTTTGGTTTTTTCGGCAACGACTCCTCCCCTTGGAGAAGCAGCAAATTATACTATTCTTTCAAGTACATATACTAACACGGTAGCAGGAACTGTAGTAAATGGAAGTATTGGTTTTTCTACCGCACCAGCAGTTGCTCCATTGGGAATACATACAAATTATGGATCAGGTGCCCCTTATGCAACAGCGGGTATAGATCAGGGCATAGCGTTAGTTGCTTTAAATTCCCAAGCATGTACATTTACAACAGGAACAATTAATCTTTCTACTGATACAACCCATGGCACTCTTGGCGTATATACACCAGGAGTTTATTGTAGTTCGGGAGTAATGACTATAGGAGGTGCGCTTACTCTTAATGGGAGCGGTACTTATATATTTAGATCGGATGGTGCTCTTAACGTGACAACGGGAGCAATTGTATCGTTGACTGGAGGAGCAACAGTTAATAATGTTTTTTGGACTCCAACTTTTACTACGCTTGCAGCAAATACGGTTTTTAAAGGAATTGTTATTGATGATTCTGGCATTACGGTAGGAGCTAATACTGCATGGGTTGGAAGCGCATTATCTTTTGGTGGAACAGTTACAACTGATAATGATAATATTACTGCGGCAACATATATTCCACCTGTATCAAGTGAACACAAAGATGGAACTATTAATGTAGTAAAAATAGTTATTAATGATAATGGTGGAGTAAAAAAGATTTCTGATTTTCCTTTGTTCGTTAATGGTACGTCTGTTATATCTGGAGAAACAAATAGTTTCCGAGCACCTGCAGATATTTATTCAATAACTGAAACTACTGATCCTAATTATACAAAATCATTTTCTGGGGATTGCGACATCAATGGTCAGTTAAATCTTAGTCCAGGTGAAAATAAATTTTGTATTATTACAAATGATGATATCGGTAATCCAATCATTATTCCTCCAATACCACCTATTATTGATGTCGTGAAGGTTCCTAGTCCATTATCTTTGCCTTCTGGACCAGGATCGGTAACTTATACTTATAAGGTTTATAATATTGGGAAGGTTCCAGTAACAAATATAACGATGGTTGGAGATACATGCTCTCCTATTGTTCTTAAATCTGGAGATGATAATAATGATGCTAAACTTGATGTTAGCGAGGTGTGGACATATGATTGCACTACAACACTTTCTGCAACACATACAAATACGGTAGTGACAACAGGTTGGGCAAATGGATTAAGTGCAACTGATATAGCAAGTGCTACAGTTATCGTTGGAGCGTCAATACATCCACCACTAATTCATATAACAAAAAGTCCTGAACCATTAACACTTCTTGCTGGAGGAGGAATGGTTACTTATACCGAAAAGATAACTAATCCAACGGCTGGTCCATTAAGCAATATCCGTATTTTTGATGATAAATGCAATTCAACAACATATATTTCTGGCGATAATAATAACGATAATAAGCTTGATACTAATGAGACTTGGATATATTCTTGTCAGGTAAATCTTACAAAAACAACAACAAGTACTACTATTGTAAGCGGAGATGCTAATGGATTAACAGCGAGAGATTTTGCGATTACAACTGTTGTTGTGGCTAATGTTAGTCCATTATTGCCAAAGACTGGCTTTCCTGGAGTAAATGAAGAAATAATTAAGTTTATAATAATATCTGGAATCGGCGTATTCTCAATAATCGCTATTATAAACAGAAAAAGAACGAAGTCTAATGCATGAAATCAGAAATATTATTAAAATGGCTATTATTATTGTTATTTTTAACTATTCCAATAATCGTATTTTTTTTAATAATTAGTGCATACAATCCTTTAATTAGTGCGAGTAGCTTGATTCAGGATGAAGTTTTTGAAAAAAAAGTTGAATTAGGATATCCAGTTCAGATTATGATTCCGAAAATCAATGTCGATGCTGTTGTTGAATCAGTAGGCTTCACGTCTAAAGGGGAAATGGATGCAGCGGATGGTCCGCTTAATGCTGCTTGGTTTAATATCGGACCGATTCCAGGAGAAATAGGAAACTCGGTTATTGATGGCCATTCTGGTTGGAAAGATGGAACGCCAGCCGTGTTTGATGATTTATATAAATTAGCAGAAGGAGATAAAATTTATATTAAAAATCAAAATGGGGAAATCGTTACTTTTGTAGTGCGTTCATTGAGAATTTATGGAAAAAATGAAAACACTTTAAGTATTTTTAATTCTAACGATGGGCTTGCCCATTTAAATCTAATAACATGTGCAGGAAAATGGAATAAGAATAAGAAAAGTTCGTACGACAGACTGGTTGTGTTTAGCGATAAAGAAATATAATTAAAATTCTAAAAAATGAAAAATAAAACAGTAAAAAACAATCCGAATATAGCAACTTTGGCTGTTGTCGGAGCTGGTATTGCTAGCGTTGCAGCAGCAGCATATTTTCTTCTTGGATCAAAAAGGAAGATGCATCAAAAGCATTTAAAAGCGTGGGCTATTAAAATGAAAGGGGATATAATAGAAAAAATAGAAGAAATTGAAAATGTCAGTGAAGTTGCTTATAATAAAATTATTGATAAGGTAGCAATAGAATATAAAAAAGGAATGAAAGCTGACAAAAAAGAAATAGATGAATTAGCAAATGACTTAAAAAAGCATTGGAAAACTATCAGTGTTGCTGTACAAGAGGTAAGGCATGATATAAAAAAAGATATGAAGTCAAAACAAAAGGATGCAACTAAGACTAAAAATCCTTAAAATATAAATGTTTTGAGGTAATATGAGAACATCTTTGTCATAAATATTTTTATTAGGAATATTTATTATAAAAAGATGTTCTTTTATTTTGTCTAAAATTAATGGGATAAAGATGTATAGGAGTAAGGCAGTATTAATCCTTGCTTATTTTTTGTCTAGATTCTTTTCTATTATTTGATATAATCCATAATAATGAAGAAGATAGTTTTTGGGAAAAAGGAAATTGATTTGGTTAGTAATGCCTATCTGATAAAAAAGCCTGCTGTTTTGCCGACTGATACGATTTATGGAATTACTGTTCCAGCTTTTGAAAAGAAAGCTGTTTTAAATCTTTATAAGTTAAGAAAGCGTGATTATAGAAAACCATTTATAATCCTTATTTCTTCGTTGAAGGATTTGTCATTATTTGGAGTAAAATTGGATACGAAGAGGATTGCTTGGCTGAAAAAGATATGGCCCCAAAATTTGACTGTTATTGTTCCTTGCGATGAAAAAAGATTTAATTATTTGCATCGAGATAAGGGAACATTAGCATTCAGGCTTCCGGATGATAAATGGCTTATCAGATTAATAAAAACTACAGGACCTATCGTAGCTCCAAGTGCAAATATAGAAGGGCAATCTCCAGCGGAAACAGTCAGCGAAGCTTATGAGTATTTTGGTGATAAAGCGGTTTATCTTGATGGTGGAAAAAATAAGAGAAAATCTTCGACTATAGTTTCTTTAGAAAATAATAGTTTTAAAATAATTAGACAAGGTGGTTATAAATTAAAAAAGAATGAATATTTTAGACCCAATGATAATAATTGAAAGCGCAGGGTATATCGGATTAGCTCTTGTAATATTTTCGGAAACGGGGATTTTGCTAGGATTTTTTCTTCCTGGCGATAGCTTGCTTTTTACAGCTGGATTCTTATCTTCAACTGGATTGATTGATTTACAGTTAGTTATTATTATTTCATTTATTGCTGCAGTGACTGGCGATGGGTTTGGTTATTATTTAGGAAGAAAATTTGGACCGAAAATTTTTACGAGAACTAATTCTTTCTGGTTGGATAAAAAATATATTGAAAGAACGGAAAATTATTTTAGGAAATATGGAGGAGAGACAATTATACTTGCAAGATTTTTGCCAATAATCAGGACTATTGCTCCTGTAATGGCAGGTGTAGGAAAAATAGAGTATAAGAGATTTTTCGTTTATAATGTATTTGGCGGTTTAATTTGGACAACTATGCTTCCTTATCTGGGGCATTATTTTGGCAAAGTCATTCCTGATGCAGATAAGATAATATTGCCAGTAGTCGCCGGAATTATTATCATTTCTTTTCTTCCAGCTTTTTTTACTGTATTACGAGATAAAGAGAGAAGAAAGAATATTAAAAATAAAATAAAATTAATCATTAAGAAAAAATAAGATGTATAAATTAGTAATAATAAGACATGGGCAAAGTCTCTGGAATCGTGAAAATATTTTTACTGGCTGGACAGATATTGATCTTTCTCCTGAGGGAATAGAAGAGGCAAAATTAGCGGGAATAATCTTGAAGAAAATGGGGTATGAGTTTGATATGGCTTTCACTTCTGTTTTGATTAGGGCTATAAGAACCCTTGATATAATATTAAAGGAAATGGAAGTGACTATTCCTATTTATTACAATTGGAGACTTAACGAAAGGCATTATGGAGCTCTTCAGGGAATGAATAAGTTTGATATAAAAGAAAAATATGGCGAAGAACAATTTATGCAATGGAGGAGAGGATACGAACATAGACCGCCAGAATTAGCAAAAGATGATCCACGTTCTTCAAAGAATGATCCAAAGTATAAAGATTTAAAAGAGGAAGAAATACCTCTTACCGAGAGTTTAAAAGATACAGAAGATAGAGTATTGCCTTTTTGGAATGATATAATTGTTCCTACAATAAAAGATGGGAAAAGAATAATAATTTCTGCCCATGGAAATAGCATTAGGGCAATAATGAAATTTGTAGAAGAATTAGATCCAAAAGAAATAGAAATGGTTGAAGTTCCAACTGGCATACCGATTGTCTACGAATTTGACGAAAAAATGAAAATGGTAAAAAAATATTATTTAGATAAAACGGTTTAGTGCCGTTTTTTGGCAATCTTTGGCATTGACTGATAAAAGAAAAGTGTTATAATTTCGATAGTGTAATTTTGAGAAAATCAATTTATGGTTACTGAAAGACAAAAGAAAATATTGAAGGCTTTGATGAAAGAATATATCAAGACTGCAGAACCAGTAAGTTCTGGTTTTTTGGCTGAAAAATATGATTTTGGTTTATGTTCTTCAGCGATAAGGATCGAAATGCAGAATTTGGTTAAATCTAATTATTTGGAGCAACCTCATACTTCTGCTGGCAGGATACCGACAGATAAAGCTTATAGATTTTTTGTAGATCAAATGCTTGAGGATATGGAAAAGGAAAAAGAGTTGAAATTTGAAAAAATGCTTGAAACGATTATTGAAAGAGATATAGAAGATCGCTTTAGAATGGCGGGAGATTTAGTTAAAAAACTTTCTGAAATGTCTTCAAGTTTTATAATAATACATTATCCGAATGACAATCTTTCTTGGAGGTCGGGACTTGAAAAAATGGTAAATGAACCAGAATTTTTACATCAAAATTTTGTTTCAGAATTTTTATATTTAGTTGATGAAATTGAAGAAAAATTTGGAACTTTGAAACCACAAAATGAAATAAAAATTTTTATCGGAGAAGAAATTCCTATTTTAAAATCTTGTAATATGAGTATTATCTGTGCACGAATGACTTCTAGGACAGATAATGAACTCGAAGCAAATATAGCCTTAATAGGACCGAAAAGAATGAATTATAGCAAAAACATATCTTTAATAAATCATTTGAATAAACTTTTAAGTGGATTAAAGTAATATGAAAAAAGACATAAAAAAAGAAATAAAAGAAAAAAAACAAAAAAAGGAAGAAGATATCTTAATTGATCCTGTTTTTCAATTAGAAGAAAAAATTAATGAGCTTGAAATGAAAAATAAGGAAGTTTTTGCAGGATGGCAAAGAGCTGAAGCTAATTTTCTAAATTATAAAAATCAAGAATCTGAAAGATTAAGTAATTTTAGTTTACATATAAAAGAAAACATTCTTGAAGGATTACTTCCTGTGCTTGATAATTTTAATCTAGCTGAGAAAGTAATATCAGAAGATAAACAAAATGATAATAATATCAAAGGATTATTACTCATAAAAAGACAATTGGATTATTTCTTGAAATCAATCGGCTTAGAAGAAATAGCAACAATTGATATGCCTTTTGACCCTTTGACTTCTGAGGCAATTGAAGAAGTAAGGACAGACGGACAAAAGGGGGTCGTTGTCGAAGAAATCCAAAAAGGTTATAGGTTGAACGGTAGAGTTATTCGTCCAGCCAAAGTTAAGATAAGCAGATAAATTTAGCACTCTTGACATTTGATTGCTAAAAGAATAAAATATCAGTAAGATTAAAAAATTAAAATTAAAATATTATGGCAAAAGTATTAGGTATAGATTTGGGTACTGCTATTACAAAATATGCTTCAATTGTGAATGGTGAGCCAAAAGCGGTTGAAAACCGAGAAGGTTCTGTTTTAACTCCTTCAGTTGTTGCACTTACAAAAGGTGGAGAAAGAGTGGTTGGTATATTAGCTCAAAGACAGGCTATTACTAACCCTAAAAATACTATTTATGCTGTTAAAAGATTCATTGGAAGGAGATATTCTGATCCTGAGGTTCAGAAAGAATTAAAGTTGCTTGCTTTCGAGACAAGAAAGAGAGAAGAGGATGACGGTATTGAAATTATGATGGGAGATAAATGGTATACTCCTATAGAAATATCTTCTATGATCTTGCAAAAAGTGAAATCTGATGCAAGAGAGAAATTGGGAGAAGACATTGTAAATGCGGTGATTACTTGTCCTGCAAATTTTGATGATTCTCAAAGAAAAGCAACAATTGCTGCTGGAGAGATAGCCGGACTTAAAGTACTTCGAATTATTAATGAACCAACATCTGCTGCACTTGCTTATGGATTTAATAAAAAAAATGACCAGCAAATACTAGTATATGATTTTGGAGGCGGTACATTTGATGTAACTATCCTAGAAGTTTCTTCTGATGTGGTAGAGGTTTTGGCTACTGGAGGAGAAGCCCATTTAGGAGGAAATGATTTTGATCAGCGAATAATCAATTGGATATTGGATGAATTCAAAAAAGAACAAGGAATGGATTTAGCAAAAGATCCTCTGGCTTTGCAAAGATTAAAAGAGGCTGCTGAAAAAGCTAAAACTGAATTATCTAGCGCTCTTGAAACCCATATCAATCTTCCTTTTATTTCGTCTGATGCCAATGGTCCAAAACATTTGGATTATAAATTGACTAGATCTCAATTCGAAACGATGACTAGAGACTTAGTGGAAAAATCTATTAAGAGAGTAGAAACAACTCTTCAAGAGATAAAAATGAAAAAAGAAGATATTGAAGAAATTGTTTTAGTAGGAGGAACCACTTTGATTCCTGCAGTCAGAGATGCTGTTAAAAATTTTTTTGGAAAAGAACCGAATAAATCCATTAATCCCGAAGAAGTGGTGGCAATCGGTGCTGCAATTCAGGCAGAAATATTAACTGCTAAAGAAGAAGGACGTGCTCCAGAGGGAGATATAAAAAGTGTATTGCTTCTTGATGTTTTACCGCTTTCTCTCGGTATTGAAACTATGGGTAGTGTTAATACTATTATGATAGCGAAGAATACTACTATCCCGACTTCTAATAGCCAAGTTTTTTCAACTGCAGTAGATAGTCAACCGTCAGTAGAAATAAATATTATCCAGGGAGAAAGGCCAATGGCTCATGACAATAGATCTCTTGGAAAGTTTGTTTTGGATGGTATCGCTCCTGCGCCAAGGGGAATGCCTCAAATCGAAGTCAAATTCGATATTGATGCCAGTGGAATTTTAACCGTAGTTGCATCGGATAAAGCAACGCAAAAAACACAATCAATAAAGGTTCAAGGTTCAATTGGACTTTCAAAAGAAGATATTGAAAAGATGAAAAAAGATGCTGAAAAGCATGCTGAGGAGGATCAGAAAAAACGTGATTTGATTGAGGCTAAAAATATTGCTGATTCTTTGATTTATAATACTGAAAAAACATTAAAAGAGAATGGTGATAAAGTTTCGGAAGATATTAAATCCGAAGTAAACCAGAAATTAGAAGAATTGAAAAAAATCAAAGATGGTGATAGTATAGACGATATTAAAAAGAATACCGATAGTCTTTCAGAAGCTATTCAGAAAATTGGAAGCCAAATTTATGGACAACAAAAAACTCCTGAAAATCCTTCTTCACAAACGGATACTCCAGGAGCTGAAGGAGCTACGGAAGCAGAAACTGAAGAAAAATAGTAAATATTGAAAAATGGAGATAATGGCAAATTTTATGGCCATTATTTTCTTAAAAAAATGCAAAAAGATTATTATAAAATTCTGGGAGTGTCTCACAGCTCTAGCGCAGAAGAAATAAAAAAGGCTTATTATAAGTTAGCTCATCAATTTCATCCTGATAAAAAAGGTGGAAATGAAGAAAAATTTAAGGAGGTCAATGAAGCTTATCAGATTTTATCTGATAAAGAAAAGAGAGCTCAATACGATAAATTTGGGACTGTTTTTGGCAATGGCGGCGCTCCTGGAGGAGGAGCTAGCGGTTTTGGAGCAAATGTAAATTGGGAAGATGTAATGGGCGGATTCGGAGGAGGAGGCATTGAAGATATCTTTGAAATGTTTGGTGGAGGATTTGGAGGTACGCGCGATCCCCAAGATATTAAAAGAGGACATGACCTAGAAATGGAATTGGAGATTTCTTTAGAATCAGTTTTAACTGATCAGGAAAAAGAAATATCTATTTTAAAGAATATAAAATGCGATCGTTGCGATGGTAACGGAGCTGAGCCAGGAACAAATATAAAAGAATGTTTTACTTGCCGAGGATCTGGGCATGTTCAACAATTCAGAAAGACCGTATTTGGTACTTTTACCCAGTCTAGCGTTTGTCCGGAATGTAATGGAGAAGGAACAAAACCAGAAGTGTTTTGTAATGTTTGCCGTGGCGAGGGAAGGATAAAAAAAGAAGAAAAAATAAAAATAAAAATTCCAGAAGGGGTTGACAATAATCAAATAATTAAGGTAAAAGGTAAAGGTGATGCTGGAAAAAGAGGGGGAAATTATGGAGATCTTTATATAAGAATTTTCGTAAAACCGCATTCTGTTTTTCAGAGAAAAGGAGATAATCTTTATTTGAAACAGAATATAACTTTTTCACAGGCAGTACTTGGAGATAAAGTAGATATAAGGACTTTGGACGGAAAAGAAATCTTATTGAAGATTCCTAGCGGAATTGAGTCTGGAAAAATACTAAAAATTTCTGGCAAAGGAATTCCTCGATTCAATGGATTTGGAAGAGGCGATTTGTTTGTCCAATTAATTGTGGAGACTCCGCAAAAATTAAATAAGAAACAGAAAGAAATACTTGAACAATTGCGTGAATCTGGACTATAATATTTATGTTAAGCTCTTGGCCCCAATAGCTCAGTTGGTAGAGCAACAACCTTTTAAGTTGAAGGTCACAGGTTCGAGTCCTGTTTGGGGCACCAATATAAAAGACATCCTTTGGATGTCTTTTTTGTTGGTGCAAACAGGACGAGAAGCCGGAGGGCGACTGGCCCGAGGCAGGGGGTAAAAATTTTTCAGCAGAAAAATATTTTATCCCGAGTCCTGTTTGGGACGAGGACTCGAAGACTTTTTGACGGCTGGTCAAAAAGTCAGCCTGAGCCTCCGCCAGCTGGCGGATCAGTAGAAATTATTTGTTATTTTTTCTTTTTCGTGTTATTCCTGCGAAAGCAGGAATCTCTTTAAATAAAAAACAGATAATTTATCTGTTAGCCATTGCTTTAAACCCCTTTTTTTCGATTTAATTTTTTGTTTTTGTTCGTCGTCTTCTCTTATCATTGTTTTGCCAAGATGGGCAGTTCCAATAATCGAGACTCTTCTTCTTGTGGAATAGGTTACCCGCAAGAAACCGAGTCGAAGAAGAAAATCAATTTCTTCCCTGTTCTTATCATTGCGATTTTTGGGTATTAGATACTCACGACATAGTTCTAATTTTCGCTCATTGGTCATATCTTCCATATTACGCCTCCTTAAGTGCTAATTTTATAATACTCTTAAGGGTAACAAAGTCAATATGATGTTATTTTTTTTGTTGCTTTTTATCAAATATAGATATATATTCTTTTTAGAGACTTTAAAGATGAAGATAATTATTATTGATAACAATTCAAAATCAGGTGATTCTGGTTTTGAAGATAAGTATGGCTATTATGCTCTTTTGGAAAATTTGAGTAATAAGTATCGATGTCCTCCTCCATGTAATGATTTTCTTGTATACAAGGACGATGGTGGAACTATTTTAGTTTGTCCGACATGTGGCTTTGAAAAGCCAGCTCCAGAAAGTTAGACATATTGCCCAATGAATTATCCTGGGCGATTTTTTTAGAATTAGGCTTTTATTGATTTTTTGGAGATATAGAGTATATTTATCCTAGAGGCTTGAAAATGAAAGTTAGAGAAGTTGATCCAAGTAGCTGGGGTTTTTATGGAAAAATGAAAAACCTTTATTCTGCGTTTCATTGTCCTATCTGCGGTCAGCTATTTGAGTTTAAAAAAGGGACTAATGATGAAGTTATGAAATGTCCTGAGTGTGGGCATGAAAAAATTATTTGAGCGTTCAGAATTGGCGCTTATTTTTTTATTTGCGTGAGTTTATAAATTTTGTTAAGAATAAATAATGAAATATTTTATCAAAACTTATGGATGTAAATTAAATCATTCGGATAGCGCTTTAATGGAAATTTTTCTGAATGAGAATTATGAAAGAGCTGAAGATATGGATTCAGCTCATTTTGTAATACTTAATACTTGTGGCGTTGTTGACACTACGTCAAATAAAATATTAAAAGAAGCTAAAGAATTAAAAGAAAAAGGCAAGATTGTTATTTTAGGTGGGTGTCTTCCAGAAACAATGAAGAATGAATGCCGAAAAATTTCAGATGGAATATTTAGTCCTACAAATATTGATAAGATAAATGAAGTGGTAAAAATAGTTTTAGACGGAGGTAAGGTTGAGATGTTTGATAGTACTGAGCTTGATAAGTCAATCTTTATTAGGAATGAAAAACCGGTTAATTCAATTTCGTCTATAATTGCTATTTCTGAAGGATGCCTTGGTTGTTGTAGCTATTGTGTTACACGACTTGCAAGACGTAAATTGGTTTCTTTTGACATGGAAAATATTTTGTTGCAGGTTAATCATTTTTTAAAAAATGGCTTTAAGGAAATACAGCTTACTTCTCAGGATTTAGCTGTTTATGGTTTTGATAAAGGAAGTCAGAATTTGCCACTTCTGCTTAATCGTATAAATTCCTTAGAAGGGGATTTTAGAGTAAAACTTGGAATGATGAATCCAGGATGGGCGAAAAAAATTGTTGATGAAGTGTTAGAAGAAATGGATAGCGAAAAATATTATAAATTTTTGCATATTCCTGTTCAGTCTGGAAGCACTGAACTTCTTTCAAAAATGCGTCGTGGGTATAAAAGGGAAGATTTTGAAGAGATAGCAGATAAATTTAGAAATAAATTTGACGATGTTATTTTTTCTACTGATATCATCGTTGGACATCCGCTTGAAACAGATGATATGTTCCTTGAAACAGTAGAAATGCTAAAGGTGGTTCGGCCAGAAATAATTCATATTTTTAAATTTTCAAAACGTCCAAATACTCTTGATGAAAAGCTTCGTGATTTGCCAGATAGAATCAAGAAAGATAGGTCAAGAATAATTACAAGATTATTTCATAAAATGAATGAAGATACCAATAAAAAGTTTATTGGAAAAATTGAATGTGTCTTAGTGATAGAAAAACGAGCTGATATATTCTTGTCTAGAACTAACTCTGGACGAACCGTTGTTTTAAGAGAGAATAATCTTCATATTGGAGAATTTATTAATGTGAAAATAGTTAGTTCAAAATGGAATTATTTGGAAGGAACGTCCGTTTTTTAGGAAAAATAGCAAAAAAATTGATTTTCTAGCTACCTTTTCAATTCTATTTTTATTTTGTATAATAAAGCCATGAATTTAAAAATTACGAAAAATTGGAATAAAACTAATTGCGCAATAGTTATAGTTGTTTTCATATCTGTTACGGCTTCATTCTTGGGAGGATTTTATTTCAACCAATATATTTGGCAAAAAAAATATGATTCTGCCAAAAGCAATCTTGAAAATGTGGATTTGATTTTGCTTAGCGATGTAATTAATGAGCTCAATAACAGTTTTGTTGATTCTGAAAAAATAGATTCAAAAAAGATGACTTATGGCATTATTGAAGGAGCGGTTAAATCTTTGGGTGATCCATATACAGTATTTTTTGATCCGAAAGATACCGAAGAATTCAAGGAAGATATAGCAGGTTCTTTTAGTGGCGTTGGCATACAAGTCGGATCCAAGGAAGGCAAGCTTAAAGTGATTGCTCCAATAAAGAATTCTCCAGCCGATAAAGCGGGAATTTTGCCAGGAGATATAATTTTGCAAGTCGATAAAGCATTTATTTCAGATATGCCAATTGACGATGTAATAAAAAAGATAAAAGGAGAAAAAGGTACAAAAGTCAGTCTTACTATTTCTCGAGATTCTAAGATAAAGGATTTCGAGCTTATGAGGGATATTATCAAAATTCCAACTGTGGATGTTTCTGTAAAAGAAGAAAAAGGCAAAAAAATCGCTATCTTAAGTATTTATCATTTTTCGGAAGAACTATATGCTGATTTTAAAAAGGAAATACCAAAATTGACTACGATGGATGGAATTATTTTAGACTTAAGGAGCAATCCGGGAGGGCTTGTAGGTCAGACGCAGGAAGTAATAAGCTGGTTTTTAAAAAAGGGTGACGTTATTTATACCCAGCAAGATAAGATGCAGAATAAAGATACTTTAATTTCTTTCGGCTATGGCGGACTTGAAAATATACCAATGGTTATCCTCGTAAATGAAGGAAGCGCATCTGCTGCTGAAATTATGGCGGGAGCGTTGCGAGATAATAGAGGGGTAAAAATTATTGGACAAACATCTTATGGGAAAGGAACTGTCCAAAAAGTCGTTGATTTATATGATGGATCAAGTGTAAAAGTAACTATTGCAAAATGGTTTACGCCAAGCGGACTTAGAATCCAAGATATTGGAATAAAGCCTGATATTGAAGTAAAAATAAGCGAAGATGATTATTTGAAGGATAAGGATCCTCAACTTGATAAGGCTTTTGAGGAGATAAAAAAAATAATAAAATAAAAAAATGAAAGTTATTTTATTAAAAAACGTTGATAATATTGGAAGGGTTGATGAAATAAAAGATGTTCCAAGCGGATATGCTAGAAATTTTCTTCTTCCTCGAAAACTTGCTGTTTTAGCTACTAAAGATGCTCTCGCAAGTATTAATCAAAAGGTGAAGGCTAATAGTCAGAGAATTGAAAAGGATATTGTTGAAAAGCGCGCAATGGCTGAAAAAATGAAAGGTATGGAAGTCAGAATGTCTGTAAAAATCGGAGAAGAAGGGCAATTATTCGAATCTATAACTCGTCAGAAAATTGCGGAAAGATTGAATGAAATGGGATTTTATATTGATAAGAATCATGTTGAACTAGAGGATCATATAAAACAAAAAGGAGAATTTAACGTGAAGATTAAATTAGATCATGGTTTTGAAACAGAAGTAAAGGTCGTTGTTTCTGAAAAGTAGCAATGAAGAGAATTTTTTCTCTTCTTTTTATTATTTTTAAAAAAATATGGCAAATTATATTTTTGTGGGAGGTGGAGTTATGTCTAGTGTGGGAAAAGGGGCAGCTACTGCTTCAATAGCAAAGATACTTGAAAGTAGGGGTTTTAAGGTTACGGCCGTGAAAATTGATCCTTATATCAATGTTGATGCTGGAACAATGAATCCGATTGAGCATGGAGAGGTTTTTGTTACTGATGATGGAACAGAATGTGATCAGGATATCGGTAATTATGAGAGATTTTTGAATCAAAATATTGGTAATGATAATTATATGACAACTGGAAGAGTATATCTTTCGGTTATCCAAAGAGAAAGGAATCTTGAATTTGAGGGAAAGTGTGTTGAGGTCGTTCCTGATATTCCTAATGAAGTTATTTCAAGAATTAAGAAAGTTGCCAAAGTTACGAAAAGTGATTTTGTCTTGATTGAAATAGGCGGAACCGTTGGCGAGTATCAAAATTTGCTTTTTTTGGAGTCTGCTAGGATGATGAAATTACAGAATCCAAAAAAAACATTATTTGTTCTTGTTACTTATTTGCCGACAATAAAAATTATCGGGGAAATGAAGACAAAGCCGACTCAGACTTCGGCAAGGCTTTTGAATGAAGCGGGAATTCAGGCTGATTTCATATTAGGAAGAGCTTCCGTTCCATTAGATGAACCTAGGAAGAAGAAGATTTCGATTTTTTGCAATCTTGATCCCAAGGATGTAATATCGGCTCCTGATGTCGATTCGATTTATGAAATTCCTCTTAATTTTGAAAAAGAAGGATTGGGAGATAGAATCTTGAAGAAATTTGGAATTCATTCTCGAAAGAAAGATTTTTCAGTTTGGCAGAATTTAGTTGATACAATAAAAAAGAAAAAGGTTCCTGTAAAAATCGGAATTGTCGGAAAATATTTTGAATCTGGCGAATTTTCCCTGACAGATTCTTATATTTCGGTTATTGAATCTGTAAAACATGCTTGTTGGTTTTGTGACAGAGAGCCGGTTATCGAATGGCTTTCTGCTCAGAAATTTGAAACTGATAAGGATAAATTGGAAAAATTGAAGGAGTATGATGGGATTATTGTCCCTGGCGGTTTTGGAGTCAGAGGAGTTGAAGGAAAAATAAGAGTAATCAAATATTGCCGAGAAAATAAAATTCCATATTTCGGACTTTGTCTTGGAATGCAACTTGCGGTTATTGAATTTGCGAGGAATGTTTGCGGTATCGCTCTTGCAAATTCAAGGGAATTTGATGAAAAAACAAAAGAGCCAGTTATTGATATTATGGAAGAGCAAAAAAGCCTTTTAAAAAATAAGGACTATGGAGCTACTATGAGATTAGGAGCTTGGAATTGTAAATTAAATCCTAATACGATTAGTATGAGGGCATATAATAAAGAAAATATTTCAGAGCGTCATCGTCATCGATATGAGTTAAACAATAATTATAGGAAATTACTTGAAAAAAAAGGACTGGTAATAGCTGGTATCAATCAGGAAAAGAATCTGGTAGAGATTATAGAAATAAAAAATCATCCATTTTTTGTAGGAGTACAATTCCATCCAGAATTGAAATCAAGGCCTTTAGCTCCTCATCCGTTATTCATTGAATTTATAAAGGCCTCTATGAAAAAAGCAAAGAATTCTTAATATTGAATAGAATAAAAAAAGACCGGGGTTAACCGGTTTTTTATTTCACAGATACTTCTTTGATCTGTCTTACCTGTCCATTAAAATTTTTCTTTCTTTTAGTGGCAAAAGTTACTTTCCCTTCTTTTATAGCGTAAATAGTATCATCTTTTCCTTTTCTAGTATTTTCGCCAGGAGTGAATTTACTGCCTCTTTGTCGGATAATAATACTGCCAATTTTGGCAATTTGCCCTCCAAAAAGCTTGACGCCAAGATATTTAGGTTGTGAATCTCTGCCCAATCGACTCGTACCCGCAGCTTTTGTTTTTGACATTTTATCGTTTTGCTGATTAAATGATGTATATCAGCCATTACTAATTAAGTAATTAAAATGTTAGCAAAAATAGGTAAATTTGTCAAAGCTAACGAGTCAGAAATTATCCTTAGCATTGCGGTAATTTTTGTATCTTTACTGTCTTTTTCGCTTGGATATATTATGGCTAAAAATGAGACAGGGCAACCAATAAAGATAATAGAGCAAGATTAAACCGTTAAAATAAATGAATATTCCTAATCATATCGCAATTATTCCTGATGGAAACAGGAGATGGGCAAAAAATAAAGGATTAGCTACTTTTATGGGGCATCAAAAAGGAGCTGAAAAATTTGAAGAATTGCTAATGAAAGCATTAGAATTGAAGATTAAATTTCTTACTTTTTGGGGAGCTTCTTTGGATAATATAACTAAAAGGTCTCCCGAAGAGGTGGATTATTTGTTTAAGATTTTTGAAGATTATTTCAATAGATTAGCTAATGAACCAAAAGTTCATGAACAGGGAATAAGAATAAGGATTTTGGGAAGATGGGAAGAATTTTTTCCTGATTCTTTGAAGGAAGCAATCTGCAGGGTAATCAAAAAAACTGAAGATTATAGTAATTATGGATTGACTTTTCTGATGGCATATAATGGGACTGACGAAATGATTGAATGTATTGAAAAAATGGAAAGAGGCAAAGAAAAAATAACAAACGAAATAATAAAGAGCAATCTTTGGACTCGGGATTTGCCAGATGTTGATTTTTTAATCAGAACTGGATGTGAAGGTGATCCGCATAATTCCGCTGGATTTATGATGTGGCAGACTGCTTATTCACAATTGTTTTTTTCGGAAGAATATTTTCCTGATTTCGGACCTGAAAGTTTTGAAAAATCGATCATTAATTTCTCAAAAAGAGAACGAAGAAATGGAAAATAGGATAGTTTAAAGCCTGCCATTCGGCAGTTTTTTGATTGGGGAAGTTTTGATATCTAATTATTTTTTAAATTGTTATAATGCAAAAATATGGAAGAAAATATCATTCAAAAAATCAGAAATTCTAAGTTACGGGGAAGGGGCGGCGGGAATTTTGAGACATGGATCAAATGGGATTTGGTTAAAAAATCCTTAGAAAAAGATAAATATATCATTTGCAATGGAGCAGAAGGCGAACTTGATGTATCTAAGGATGGCTATATTTTGGATAATTATCTTGAAGATGTCGTATCTGGAATATTAATTGCAATAAATGAAGTTGATGCGAAGAAAGCCTATTTTTATTTAAGAAGTGATTATTATTTAAAATATAAATCTGCCTTGGCCTCTTTAATCAAAGATAAGCCGATTATTATTTTTGAAAAACCGAATATCGGCTACATAGGGGGAGAGGAAACTACTATATGTGAAATAATAGAGGGAAAATCAGGCATGCCTAGGATAAAACCTCCTTATCTGACAGAAAAAGGCTTATTCGGTTGTCCGACCTTGATAAATAATATCGAAACATTTTATTGTGTAAACAGAATTTCAAAGGACGAATATTCTGGTGAAAGATTTTATTCATTATCTGGAGATATTAAAAATAAAGGGGTTTTTGTTTTTCAAGAAGATACTAGTATTGAAGAGATTTTGAGACGAACTGATAATTATCCTAGTTTTGATTTTTTTGTTCAATCTGGAGGAGGAGCTTCAGGCGAGTTTTTATTGCCAGAAGATATTTCTATTTCAGTTTTTGGAATAGGATCAATTATTGTTTTCAATAGGCAAACAACAGATATTTATTCTTTGATCGAAAAAATAATGGAATTTTTCCATAGGGGAAATTGCGATAAGTGTGTTCCTTGTCGAGAAGGTTCTTTTATGATTTATGAAATGGCAAAAAATAGGAAAATTAATCATAAGAAAATGGAGGAAATAATATATAGTTTGGAAAATTCAAGTTTTTGCGCGCTTGGAAAAAGCATAGCAATCCCTTTAAAGAGTATTTTTAAAAAAATATTAAAAGATGGAAAAAATAAGATTTAAAATAAATGGCAAGGAAGTTGAAGGAAATATCGGAGAATCAATAATGACTGTTGCAAATAGGCACAAGATAAGAATACTCGGGTTATGTTATTGTCCTGATCTTGAGCCTGAATCTAGTTGTCGACTTTGTTTAGTTTCAATCGTCGGGAGAGAAGGTTTTTTTACTTCATGCAATACCAAAATTGAAGAAGGAATGGAGGTGATAACATCGTCTGAGCAAATAGAAAAAATCAAAAGAACAAATTTCGAATTGATCTCTTCTAAGCATTTAAAGGATTGTGTTAATTGCAGAAGAAAAAAAAATTGTCAATTTCTGAAAATCGGAAAAGATTATAATATAAACCTTAAAAAAAATGATAAGCATTTTGATTGTGAGAAATATCAATTTGGACCGTCAATCATTTTTGATTCAGGCAAATGCGTTAATTGTTATAATTGCATCCAGGTTTGCAGTAATCAGGGGGTCGGTTTTTTGAATATAGAAAAGTCGAATGGCTTTTCAAAAATTATTCCTTCTTGTGACAATGATAAGGATTGTGTTTATTGTGGCCAATGCTTGTCCCATTGTCCGAGCGGAGCTTTTAGAGAAGTCGATTCTGTTTTAGATATCGAAAGAATTTTGGCTGATAAGAATAATTACGTGGTATTTCAATTTTCCTCGGCTTTGATCAGGAGCATTGAACAAGAACTTGGGCGGAATTGGAATATCAGTTTTCTTTCTAGGGTATTGAAAAAACTAGGAGCAAAGATGATTTTTGATACTTCTTTCGGGGTTGATGTAATAATTGAAAAAGAATCAAAGGATTTAATTGATATGATAAATACAGGAAGAGATAGATGCTTGTTTACTTCCCATTGTCCAGCATGGGTGAAATATATTGAGTTTTATTTTCCAGAATTCATTTCGAGCTTGAGCAAAAACAGGTCTCCTCATATAATTTGGGGTGGATTAGTGAAGAATTTTCTGATCAAAGAAAAAAAAATTAATCCAGAAAAATTATTTATAATTTCAATTGCTCCTTGCACTTCAAAAAAATACGAAATCTTGCGTCCTGAATTAAAAGTCAATAATATGAATCCAGTTGATTTTATATTGACTACGAGCGAGGCTTGTACGTTATTTGAAAAAAATAAAAGTATTCTAAAAAATATCGAATCAGAAACTTTAGAAAATGTATTTATTAAAAGTGTTAATGCTTATGATAGTAATGAAGATATAGTCAGTTCTGGAATAAAATTATTCTATAAAAAAAATACTGGCAAGGAACTGATAGGCTCACAATTTAAAAAAATAGAAGATGTTGAACAAGGAGTTGAGACTAGTATAAATATAAACGGAAGAATGATAAATGTTGCTATCGCTTATGGATTAGGTTCGGCGAAGAAAATATTGGAAAAGCTGAAAAAAAATCCAAAAGCTTATGATTATCTTGAAGTGATGGCATGTCCTAAGGGATGTCTTGGCGGAGGAGGCCAGCCAATAAATGAGGGTATCAGCAGTAAAATGGATAGTTCGTTTTTAGAAGACATAAATGTATGTTATGATAATGATATTATCCAAAAAATTATTGGAATTGATGAGAAAAACTTTAAAGAAATTTGTAAGACAAATTATTCTTTGTCAGCAAAAGGCTATATCAAGAAAATATGAAATACTAAGGAGTTTTTCTTGATAAAACAAGGAATTCAGCAATTATTGTCTAACGAAAGTTAGATTCTACTTTGGGGATAATTTGCTTTTGGATTGAGTAAATACAGGTTAATATTATTACATAAAATTAAGAAATTTAAAGATAAAATATGTATATAAAAGGCGTTGGAATGACGAAATTTGACTATTCTACTCGATATTGGTGGGATTTTGCTTATGAGGCGGCGATTGAAGCTCTTCAAGATGCCAGTATGAGTATTGAGAAGATTGATGCGATTGTTTTTGTAAGTATGTCTAGTGCGGCGGGTGGAGAACATCAGACTCATAAAGTTTCTTTTTTGTCTGATCTTTTTAAGGTAAATGTTCCGATTATTGAACTTACTTCTGTTTGTGGTGGTGGCGGAGTCGCTTTTTGGACTGCTTTAAAAATGAAGGGTTTTAAGAATATTCTGGTTTTGGCAGCAGAAAGATTTGCTGACAATAAAAGCGAAGTGGTGACTGACTGGATATTATCAGCAGCTGAAAGAGTCTTTGAACAGAGTGAAGGAATGCTTTTCCCAACGCAAAATGCGTTGATTTGGCAAATGTATATGAAAAAATATGGCGCGACTATGGATGATTTATCATTAATTGCTTTTAAAAATCATCAGCATGCTGCCTTGAATCCAAAAGCATATTTTTATAAAAAGCCATTAGAACTTGAAAAAATAAAAAATTCTCCAGAGGTTTCTTCGCCACTCAGGCTTATGGATTGCTCTTTGTCAGTTAATGGCGGGGCTGCGGTCATAATTTCGGAAGAAGAAACTGATATAGAAGTTATTGGTTCTGGATTTGCTACTGATTATATTCTTACTTTTGGACGAGAAGATATTACTCATTTTAAAGCAACAAGATTAGCAGCGAAAGATGCTTATAATCAAGCAGGAATAACAGCAAAAGATATTGATATCGCTGAGGTACATGATGCATTCACTTCTGTCGAGCTTATATCTTATGAGGATCTTGGTTTTGCTGATGAAGGATGTGGAGCAGAATTGATAAGATCTGGAAAAATAAATTTGGGTGGAAAAATGCCAATAAATGTTTCGGGCGGATTAAAGGCAAAAGGACATCCTATCTCGGCAACAGGTTTAGCTCAGATTTATGAGATTGTACATCAGCTTAGAGGAGATTGTAATGATAGGCAGGTTAAAAATGCTAAAATCGGATTGACTCATAATATCGGGGGTGCGGGAGGAAGCGTTACAGTACATATTTTAAAAAAGATTAATTAAGATAAAGTTCGGTATGATTTTCTATAAATGCTTAAAATGTGAAAAAAAGTGGCAGTATCCTATAAACATCTGCCCATTTTGTTTTTCTGTTCTTGAACGGGTAAAAACAACAAAAAATAAAGTGATTGCTAGTTCTAAAGTTGCAATTCCTAGCCTTTTGCATCCAAAAGCTCCTTATTATGCCTTGGTATTAGAAGATGAACAGGGAGTTAAATCTGCTTATAAATCGATGGAAGAGAAAAAAATAGGCGATGATGTAAGTTTTGAACAAAATATGGACAAGAATGCTGTAGCTGTTTGGAAAATGAATTATGATATACTTGATGGAATCGAGATGATTGTCAGTCTTTTGGGAGGATTTAACTTGACTGCGAAGTCAAGGGTCTTAGTTTTACCAACATTGATTTCTCCTGTTCATAATTATTTTAGAGATAATACATCCGTTGAATTTTTAAGCGCTATTTTAGATTTTTTGCATATTAATAATGTGAAGGATATAAAAATTGCAACACAATCATTTGATGATTTTACTATTGAAGTCCTTGCCCAAAAAACTGGGCTTTTAGATGTTTGTTTGAAAAATAAAATCGTTCCATTTGATTTATCAAAAGGAGATTTTATTAAAAAAGGAAAGATTGAAATATCAAAAGAAATCGAGAATGCAGATTTGATTTTAAATTTAAGCGTTCTTAAAGGAGGAAAAGGTTCGTCAACAGAAAATATTTTCAAGTTAGTCAAGAAAGAGAATTATTTAGCTTTGAGATATTTGTATAATGAGGAAGAAATAGTCCAACAGATCAAGGATATTAAAAATGTTATTTCAATCGGAGAAGCAATTTCTCCACAAAGAATCGATAAGTTTTCTGTATTTCGAAATTTAATTTTTGCAAGCAGGAATCCTGTTAATTTGGATGCAGTTTTTAACGCAACTGGATTAATTCAGCAATTGCCAAAGTATCTTAGAGATATTAATATTGCTGATATACCAATTGCGGGTAGGAGTATTTTAGAAGTCCAAAGAAATATTGATATTGTATTATAATCATAAATCATTTTTAAAAAAATGTTAAAAAACAAAATTGTTCTTATAACTGGAGCATCTCAAGGCATTGGAAAAGCTATAGCTTTAAAATTAGCTTCTTTGAACGCATCAATCGCTTTGAATGATATTAGTATTCAAGAAGAAAATCTTAAAAAAACCAAAGAAGAAATAGAAAAAAATGGCGGAATTGCTGAATATTTTTTTGCTGATGTTTCTAAATTTAACGAAACTGAACAGATGGCTAAAGATATTGAAACAAAATTTGGCCGAATAGATATCCTTGTTAATAATGCTGGAATTACTAAAGATAGAACTTTTGCTAAAATGACCTTAGAAGAATGGCAGCGAGTAATAGATATTAATTTGAATGGAATATTTAATTGCACTAAAGCTGCGTTGCCTTCAATTATTTTAAATCAAGGAAATATTATTAGCATTTCTTCATTTTCTGGCGAACGAGGTAATTTTGGTCAAACTAATTATACTGCTGCTAAGGCTGGTATTATTGGTTTTACAAAATCTTTGTCTAAGGAGGTTGGAAAGTTAGGAGTTAGAGTTAATGCTATTGCTCCTGGATTTATAGAATCAAAGATGGCTGATGCTACTCCCGAAGAAATAAAAATAATGGTAAAAAAGCTTACTTCGCTTGGAAGATTTGGCAAGCCAGAAGAGATTGCAAATGTTGTCGCCTTTTTAGCTTCAGATAATGCCAGCTTTATCACTGGCGCTGTTATTGATGTTACAGGGGGATTATCTTTATAATAAATTAAAATTGTTATCATGCTTTATTCGAAAGATAAAATAAAAGAGTTGATTCCTTATGATGATCCATTTCTTTGGGTAGATGAAATAGAAAAAATTGAAGATAATTATATTGTCGGATATAAGCAGACTTCAATAGATGATAATTATTTTAAAGGACATTTTGTTGATTTTCATTTAATGCCAGGCGTTTTAGTTGTTGAAGGGATAGCACAGACTGGAACAATCTTACTGCGACAAAAACTGGGGAAAAGTAGTGATAAAAAGCATTTATTAGCTTATCAAGTCAGAAGTGCGCTTTTTTATGAAATAATATTACCGGGAAGTAAGATTGAATATAGAGTGAGGCTTCTTTCGGTACATAATGAGAAAATTGCTAATTTTGTAGGAGAAGTATACTGCAAAAACAATAAAAAATGCGAAGTGAGATTTAGTGTTGCAATAATAGACAAAGATGAACTTGAGGAAAAAGAAAAAGAAATAAGAAATCGTGAAAGCGGAAGCATAGAAGTAAAAAAAGTAAATAAATTTGTTAAATTACCATCACTTAAAATAGGAAAAATTTTTTCCAGATTGCCGATTATTCAAGGGGGAATGGCTGTTAGAGTTTCACTACATAATCTGGCTGGTAATGTTGCAAAAGAAGGAGGGATTGGAATCATTGCTGTTTCTGGAATGAATGATCCCGAAGAGGTTAAGAGCGAGATTAGAAAAGCAAGAAAAATTGCTGGCAGTGAAGGTGTAATCGGCGTTAATATTATGGGGGTCATTGGTCCATTCCAAAAGTTGCTTAGAGCGGCAATGGAAGAAGGAATTGATTTGGTGATCCAAGGAGCAGGATCTCGAAGTGATATTTTTGAAATTGCAAAAGAATATAATGTTCCTGTTTTTATAATTGCTTCATCGGCAAAAGTGGCTAAAAAGGCTGAAGATGCTGGAGCTAGTGCCGTTGTAATTGAGGGCTGTGATGCAGGAGGTCATCTTGGTTTTCCCGAAGGACATCCTTTCAGAAAAACAATTGATATAATTAAAGAGACTGTTGCGGCAATAAAAATTCCTGTAATTGCTGCTGGCGGAATTTTTGATGGAAAAGATATCGTTGAAATGCTTAGAGCTGGAGCTAAAGGAGTGCAAATGGCAACTAGGTTTGTAGCAACTGATGAATGTGATGCTGACGAAAAATTTAAAAAGGCTTATCTTTCTGCTAAAAAAGAAGATATTGTAATTATCAAGTCTCCGGTTGGATTACCAGGACGCGCTATTAAAAATTTATTTGCAGAAAGAATTTTAAACGGGACTGCGCCTAAAGTAAATATTTCTGAATGCGAAGGATGTATTGGTCCTGTATGCGATAAAGCTTATTGTATATTAAAAGCGCTTGAAAATGCTAGAAAAGGAGATGTTGAAAATGGACTTATTTTTGCAGGAGCTAATGCTTTTAGAATAAAAGAAATTGTGAGTGTTAAGAAATTAATTGATGAGCTTACTAGCCAGGCGAATCAAATATTAGCTAAGGAACCATTAATTCAATAAAATTATGTTTGAAAATAATAGATTAGCAAAACTTTTGAATATTAAATATCCGATTATCCAAGGCGGTATGGCTGGAGTCTCTGAATCAATTTTAGTAGCAGCTGTTTCTAATGCAGGAGCCTTAGGTGTGATTGGTTCTGGATTTGCTTCTCCTGATTGGCTTTCTTACGAAATACAAAAGACAAAAAAATTGACCGATAAGCCATTTGGTATAAATCTTTTAATGCAAAACCCTAATGTTTCAGAGCTAGTAAAAATAATCATCAAAGAAAAAGTCCCAATTGTGTTTACTGGAGGGGGAAATCCTTTGCCGATAGCGCCTTATTTGAAAAATGAGGGAATAAAAATTATTTCGGTAGTCCCAACCGTCAGACTTGCTAAAAAAATGGAGCAAGGGGGTATGGATGCCGTAGTTGTCGAAGGGTTAGAATCTGGAGGGCATATTGGAGAAAATACTACTTTTTGCCTAGTACCACAAGCTTCTGAAATCATAAAAAATATTCCTGTAATAGCTGCTGGTGGAATATATAATGATCGAACATTTGCTGCTGCTTTAATGCTGGGTGCTGAAGGCGTACAGATAGGAACAAGATTTATGGCAACCAAAGAATGCCAGATACATAATAATTATAAGAATGCTATTATTAACGCAACAGATGAGGATGTAACAGTAATAGGAAGATTTACTGGTCATCCGATACGTGCAATCAAAAATAAACTTACTGAAAATATAAAAAAAATGGAAGAAAAAAATCCATTCCCGGAAGAAATAAATTCGGAGAGATTTGCTGGAAATAAAGGAATGGAAAATATTGATTTAATGCCGATTCTTTCAGGGATTGATGCTGGAGGAATAATAGAAGTCAAATCCTGCCAAGAAGTTATTGATGAGATAATTTTTGGAGCAGAAAAAATATTGGTCAAAGGAAAAGATTTTTTAAATTAAAGTATGAATAAAATAATTTCGATATTTTGTAAGATTTTTTTGGCTCCAATAGTAAGTATTTTTTTGATAAAAAAAGTTTCAGGAAAGGAAAATTTCCCAAAAAGCAATTTTATTTTAGCTTCTAATCATCAAAGCTATTTTGACATAATCGTTTCGGCATATGTGTGCGTACCTAAAAGATTTACATTTGTAGGACAAGTAGATAAAGGAAAAGGAATTATGGGTTTCTTAAGAGATGTGCTTTATTGTTTTGGAGGAGTTATTCCTTTGAATCGCAAAGATGAAAATTCTAAGAAAGAAGCGATAGATATGGCTGTCGGCCATTTGAAGAACGGGTATTCACTTATCATATATCCAGAAGGAAAGAGAAGCCTAGATGGACAGGTGCAAAAAGGAAAATGGGGTGTAGCAAAATTGTTTTTGCAAACGGGTGTTCCAATAGTTCCAGCTGGAATCAATGGTGCATTTGAAATATTTCCTCCGAAAGGAAAAATGAAAATAAAAAAAAATATTACAATAAATATTGGAAAGCCAATTTTTTTTGCAGAGGAATTTAGAAAATCAAAAGTGATTGATATTAATTCTAAAGAATATGAAGATATTTGCATAAAGATTACTGATGAATTAATGGAGTCAATAAAAAAATTAGTTTATGAAAATAAATAAGATATTAATTGCCAATAGGGGAGAGATTGCACTTCGAATCATTAGGACTTGCAAAGAAATGGGTATAAAGACTGTTGCTTTATGTCCGCAACCCGGACAAGAAGATAATTTCTTAGAAACAAGGCTGGCAGATGAGTATTGTTTTTTGAATTCAGATGGAGCTCAAGGTTATCTTGATGGAAGAAAAATACTAGAAATTGCCAGAGAAAAAAAAGTTGATGCAATACATCCTGGATATGGTTTTTTGGCAGAAAATTGGAAATTCGCTTTTTATTGCAACAAATATAAGATTAAATTTATTGGTCCGAATTATGATGTTTTAAAAAAATTTGAGGATAAGGTAGAAGCAAAAAAAATAGCAAAAAAAATTGGAATACCTACTTTGCCTGCAAGCGATTCAACTATAAGAACAAAAAAAGAACTTTTGGATGCTGCTAAAAAAATAAAACCGCCATTTATTCTTAAAGCGCAAAGAGGAGGAGGAGGGATGGGAATAAGAGTAATTGATGGACAAGTGACTTCTGGCGAATTATTTGCTGTTACTTTAAGTATACAGAAGCAGATGGCAATGGGATTTGCTGATATAGATTTTTTCTTAGAAAAATATTTGCCAAATGCTAGACATATCGAATTTCAGGTTTTAGCTGATGGTAGTAATGCCGTACATTTAGGAGAGCGAGATTGTACTATCCAGCGAAGATTTCAAAAACTGATTGAAGAGGCTCCTTCTTCTTTTATAAATGAAAAACTTCGAGAAGAAATGGGAAGGTGGGCGGTTAAAATTTGTCGTGAAGTAAAATATCAGGGAGCGGCAACGGTTGAGTTTTTAGTAGACGAAGAGAAGAATTTTTATTTTATGGAGGTTAATCCGAGGATTCAGGTTGAGCATCCTATAACTGAAGCCGTAACAGGCATAGATATAGTGGAACAGCAGATAAGAATAGCTCAAGGAGAAAAGTTATCATTTTCACAAAAAGACATAAATATAAATGGATGGGCAATCGAGACTAGGATAAACTCTGAAGATCCTTTCAAAAATTTTCAGCCAGCACCGGGCAGAGTGAACAAATATATACCTGCGCAAGGGCAAGGTGTTTTTGTGCATAGTTTTCTTCATGATGGACAACAGATATATCCATATTTCGATTCGTTGCTGGCAAAAAATATCGTATGGGGGAGGACTCGGAACGAAGCAATTAATAAGCTTAGAAGAGTTCTTGATGAAACTATCATAGAAGGTATTCCGACTACTATTCCATTTTTTAATCTGGTCTTAAGAAGCAAGGAATTCATTTCTGGAAATTATTATACTAATTTTATTGAGAAAACTGGAATTTTAGATCAGTTAACTTGTAGTCCTGTTTGCAAAACATTGACACAAGATTTTGGCAGTACGATTGAGGAGGAAGATATAGCGAATTTGGTATTTACCATTTACGAAAATATTAAAAGTGATGACAGAAAAAAATCTAAAAGAAATATTTCTTTATGGAAAAATTCTATTAGATTTAATGGGATATAATTAATATGGATTTTAAAATAAAAGTAAAAGGCAAGGTATATGATATTAGGATATTGGAAAAAGGAAAGGATGGTGTTTCGATTAAGGTCGGAGGAAAATCCTTTAATTTTAATTCCGCGGTAAAAGAAAATAAAAACGATGAAAGTATCAGTGAATTTGCCCAAGAACAAAAAATATTATCAAAAAAAGAATTAAAAGCTTCTTTAGCCGGATTGGTTTCAGAAGTTTTTGTGAAGGAGGGAGAAACAGTAAAACAAGGGCAAAAGATTTTAACCTTGCTTGCGATGAAAATGGAGAATGAAATGATTACTGAACAGAACGGAAAAATTAAAAAAATAATGGTTAAGGTTAACCAGACAGTACGGGAAGGAGAAATTTTAGTAATATTTGAATAAGGTTTATGGAGAATGATTTAATAATTAGATTTGATTCGTTGCCTTCAACTAGTTTGAAAGCAAAGGAATTAGTTAATAATTGTATTCCTTGGACAGTTATTGTAGCTGAGCAGCAGTATTCGGGACATGGAACAAAGGGCACCGATTGGTTTTCTCCAAAAGGAGGGTTGTATTTTTCTGTCATTCTTCCTCCAGCAAATATCCAAGACTTGCAAATTATTACAATATTATCGGCTTTTACAATTGCAAAAGTTGTAAAAAATAATTTTTATTTAGAACCGATGATAAAAATACCAAATGATATTTTTATAAATGGTAAGAAATTTTGTGGAATATTAACTGAAAATATTATTGGGCAGGATGTCAAGGTTTCGATAATAGGTATCGGAATAAATACGAATATTATTGATTTTCCGAATGAACTTATGGGTAAGGCAACATCTATTTTGAATGAGACTGGAGTGGAAGTAAACCATAATAAAATTTTAAGCGAAATAATTTTAGATTTAAAGAATCAGTTCAAAGAGATAACTAATTAATATTAGGAATTATGAAGTTTGAAAAACAAATTAAAAAATTAGATTCAAAATTACTTGAACTTGCCGATGAAGCTTTTGTCCAAAAGCAACATGATAGAGGCAAGCTTAGTGCAAGAGAAAGGATAGATATGCTTGTTGATAAAGATAGTTTCGTGGAGTTGGATCCATTTGTCCAAACCCGTTTTATGAATTTAGGATTAGATAAAAAACAATATTCTGGCGATTGCGTTATTGTTGGTTTCGGAAAAATTAATGGAAGACAAGTATATATCTATAGCCAGGATTTTGCTAGAAGCGGAGGTACGTTAGGTGAAATGCATGGAAAAAAGATAGTAAAAATTATTGAGCTTGCTCAAAAAACTGGTTGTCCTGTTATCGGAATTATTGATTCTGGCGGAGCGAGGATACAGGAAGGCATTGCAAGTTTGGATGGTTATGCTTCCATATTCAGAGCGATGGTAAAAGCTTCTGGAATTATTCCGCAAATCAGTATAATGGTTGGTCCTTCAGCTGGGGGAGCTTGTTATGGTCCTGGTTTATCTGATTTTATTTTTATGGTTGAAGGTATTTCGCAGATGTATATTACTGGACCAGACGTAATTAAGAGTGTAACTGGAGAGAATGTCGATTTTGAGAATTTAGGAGGAGCTTCTATTCATTCTTCAAAGAGTGGTTGTGCTCATTTTATTTTAAAGAACGAGAGAGATTGTTTTGAAAATGTCAAAAAGTTTTTGGATTATTTACCTCAAAACAATACTGATGATTCATTTGAAGCATGGGGTGATGATAATTCTTCTCTTGATAATATTTTGGATTTGATACCGGAAGAATATGAAAAAGGATATGATATTAAATTAGTAATTGCAGAAATATTCGATAAAGGTTCTTTTTTTGAAATCCAACAGTTTTTTGCTCCTAATATTGTTATTGGTTTTGCAAAGTTAAACGGTAATTCTGTCGGAGTTATTGCTAATCAAGCAAAATATATGGCAGGAGTTTTGGATATTGATGCGTCAGATAAAGTTGCTAGATTTGTCAGGTTTTGTGATACTTTTAATATTTCCATAATAAATCTTGTTGATACTCCTGGGTATCTTCCAGGGACAAATCAGGAATATCAAGGAATTATCAGACATGGAGCTAAAATCCTTTATGCATATAGCGAGGCTACTGTTCCGAAAATAAGTTTAATACTTCGAAAAGCTTTTGGCGGCGCATATATTGCACTTGCATCACGAGCGCTTGGTTATGATAAGGTTATTGCATGGCCAATTGCCCAGATTGCTGTTATGGGGGCTGAGCAAGCAGTAAAAATAATATATAAAAAAGAAATTGCTGAAAGCAAGGATAAGATTAAGTTTGAAAAGGAAAAGATTGAAGAAATAAAAGAAAAATTTTTGGATCCGTTTGAGGCAGCAAAATTAGGACAAGTTGATATGATAATAAATCCAAAGGATACAAGAAAAATCATTATTAAATGTTTAGAGTCGCTTGCGAATAAGAGGGAAGCGGGATTGCCGAAAAAGCACGGTAATATACCGCTATAAAAAGATTATGCAAAATCTAAAATGGCGTTTTTAGTATTTAATTTTTTTATACGAAATTACTTACTGAAAATTTATTTTAAATCGATTTGGTAATTCGAAGAGAATGCGAATTTATACTATAAAATATTATTGTAATAAGGTCAAGAGTGGAGATTTGGTAAAAATAAGCTGGTTAAATTTTTATAATAGTGGGTGATTAAATTATTATTACTAATAAAAATTTGTTTATATTAGCTTCCTTTAAAAATTATTTTTACTGTGGGGGATTCCTAAAAATTAAAATTTTGTTTTTGGAATTAATTATTTTTTAGAAGTCTTAAAATGTCTTCTGAGTGGAATAGTTATATAAGAGATCAACTGGAAATGAAATTATTTTAAAAAATAATTAATTTTTAAATTAATAATAAAAAATAAAATATTTCTAGGCGGGAGATAGAATGTATTGACTAGAATAAATAAAAATAATAAAATAGTATTATAACTAATAAATAAGGATAGTAAATATATAGGGAGGGGCTGAAAAGCTCATATATAAAGGCATCTTAAATGTCGTACAATGTAGGTTAAGCGACGTTATATATAGCAAAAAACTAATAAACATAACAAAACTATGCAAAACTCCCCCAAGCCAATAATTAAGCATATTCCTGACTTTCTCGATTATTGCGAAATCGAACGCGGTCTCTCCTCCAAGACTCAGGAGAATTATAGCCGTTATTTAAAAAAATTTACCGACTGGCTTATTAATACTAATAAAGAAAATCTTAAACCTCACGAATTGACTCCTGAACATATTTGGGATTATCGATTGTTTTTAGCTCGCTTTCGTGATCGTCAATCTGGTAAGATTTTGTCCAAGCTTACTCAGAATTATTATCTTATAGCACTTCGGTCTTTGCTTAGTTTTTTTGCCGCAAAGGATATAATATCGTTGCCAGCTGATAAGATACAATTGCCAAAAGATGCTAAGACTGGAAAAACTATAAAGTTTTTAACGTTAGAGCAAATCGAAAAACTTTTGCTTGCTCCAAATGATACTACTAATGACGGGCTTCGCGACAGAGCTATTTTGGAGATATTATTTTCTACTGGATTGCGTATTGCTGAATTAACTGCATTAAATTTTGAACAATTCAAAAGTATTGAAAATAAAAAAGATTTGGAAATTGGTGTCATTGGCAAAGGTAATCATCCAAGAGCTGTTTATTTTTCTGAGCGAGCTTTGACTTGGCTTAAGAAATATCTTAAAACTAGAGATGATGAAGAGAAAGCATTGTTTATTAACTATCGCAGAAGAAACGGTTCAGATGCCCGTTTAACGCCTCGTTCTGTGGAACGATTGGTAAAAAGATATGCAACCTTAGCTAATATTCCATATTTTACGACTCCGCATACTTTGCGTCATAGCATGGCTACGGACTTACTTAATCAAGGAGTTGATCTTAGAATTATTCAGGAGTTCCTTGGGCATCGTAATATTGCGACAACTCAGATATATACGCATGTAACAAATAAAAAATTACGTGATATTCATAGGCAGTTCCATAGTGGAAAAGAATTAAAGAATTAATAAGTTTGTTATTTTATGAGTGTTGACTTTTTAGTTGGTTATGATATATTTCAAATTGGCTCTTTTTTGTAAGAATCGAGAAAATCGATTTTTATTTTTTTACCGGCTAATTATATAGCGGTTTTATTTTGAAAATTTAAAAAATAAAATTATAAATAAAAAAAGAAACTTTGAATCGATTCAAAGTTTCTTTTTTTTAAGATTTAAATATTATTATTATTTCCAATTTGCAATTAAAGAAAAATTTTTTGGTTTTAATGAGATTCTGCCAATAAGGATTCCATCCATATTAGCATCATTTTTGCTTAAGATAAAAGAGATATTTTTTGGATCAACACTCCCCCCATATATTATTTTTATTTTGTTTATGAGCGGTTTATTATAAATGTCGCACAATATTTTAACTATATTGTTTTTAGCTTCCTTTATCTCTTCTTTAGTTGCATACACTCCGGTCCCTATTGCCCAAATAGGTTCATAGGCTATGATTATTTTTTTAGCTTTTTCAATAGCAATGCTTTTAAGTGCGTTTGTAATTTGTTTTTCAAGTATGGAATAAGTTTTATTTTTTACTCGATCTTCCCTATTTTCACCAATGCATAGGATTGGGGTTAATTTTGTTGAATTTAGTATTTCGTTTATTTTATGGTTGATACTTTTATCTGTTTCTCCAAATAAAGTCCTTCTTTCAGAGTGGCCAATAATGACGTATTTACAGCCAATATCTTGTAGCATTTTTGGCGAAATTTCGCCTGTATAAGCCCCTTTTTCTTCAAAAAAGCAGTCCTGCCCTCCAAATGAGAAAATATCGCTAAAAAGGCTTAAAAAATGGCTTAAAAAGACACTTGGTGGGCAGATAACTACTTCGTTTTCTGTATTTACCGTTTTTTTAAGACTAGATAGTATTTGTTCTCCTTCTTTAGCCTTTATTGGGTTGCATTTCCAGTTAGCAATAATAAATTTTTTCATATTTTTATTTTAATATTTTTGCTTGATCTTCTGGGTATTTCGTTATTATTTCCATATTTGCGCCGATCTCAAATCCGGCTAAATAAGTCAATCTTGGAGTTAATGAAAAATACCAATGGAAATAATCGTAGTTCTTATTATCACTGGGAGAATTATGCAAATAGAAATTATAATCTGGCTTATCTAATTTTTTATCGTATTTTTGTAATATTTTTTTGAATATTTCTGCTAGGTCTAATTTTTCTTCATCAGAAATATCTTCAAATAAATTGCTATGTCTTTTGGGAGTGATGATTATTTGGTAAATGAATCTAGGCGCAAACGGAATATATGCGATAAAAGTTTTGTTTTCTGCAATTATCCTTTTATTTATCTGTATTTCTTTTTCTATTATTTCACAATGCAAGCATTTTCCATTTTCTTCAAAATGCTTTTTTGCATTGGAGATTATCAGTTTGAGTTCTTTATCGATGAATGGAATAGTGATTATCTGTGAGTGTGGGTGTGCTTGACTAGCTCCTGCTTTTTTCCCGCAATTTTGAAAGATGAAGACATATTTTACAAATTTATCTTTTTTGAGAGCAATTATTCTGGATTGATAACAATCGAAAATTTCTTTGATTTTTTTGATTGGAAGTTCATTTATATTTTTATCATGATCGGCAGTAACAATCAATTCATGATGTCCTGATGATTTTATCTTATAACAATCTTCATCTCTACTAGAACATTCATTTACTAGTGGAACAAAAATTGGATATTTGTTCGGTAAGACAATAGTTGTCCATTTTCTTGCGTCAGTTACTATTTTTCCATTATTATAAATCAATATCGGTGTTTCTTGATTTTTTAGATTACAAAAAGGACAGTTAGTATTATTTTCGGGCAATCTTGATCTTGTTGGAGCAATAATAACCCAATCTCCTGAGAGAAGATTGTTCCTTAGTTCTGTTTCTTGTTTTATATTTTCGTCTTTCATATTTTAATTATATCATTTTTTAAGAAAATAAGAATACAATAAAAAAAAGAGCCCTTATTTTTTGGGCTTTGTCGTTGTATCTTTTTATTCTGTCCATTATCTCTCGACCAGCTTCATCCTCTGCGCGGAATTGATTCCGCTTTCGTTGTAGTTCATTATACGCCTTTCTTTAAGCGTGCGTCTGGCCAAAGACTACCGTTGGATTCTTTATAATTTCTTCTGGCAATGCGCTTAGCACGTGTTGATTTTTTTGGTTTGGTCATATTCCTGTCCTAGCAATTCTAAGTTGCTAACCTGATGATATAGAAACGTAATATTTTTGTCAAATAAAAAATAATATAATAATTTTGAAAAATAAAAAAAAGCTTAAATAAATACTAATCATAAAAAAGATTAATAAATATTAAGCATGTTATTACATTGCTTTGTAATGTAATATTTTTACTCCACCTTTTGTGGAGTGTTCATCTAGTCCCCTTGTGGTTTTCAAAGAGGGAGAGACTCTTTCTTCTGTCCGAGATCTTATGAATAATCCAGGGAAAACCTCAATTTGGTTTTCCTGGATTCTTCGTGCTTCCTCCACAACAAACCGGAATTGGTTCATATGCTTGTTATAGCACGTTATTATTACTTGTCAAGTAGGCTAAAATAGTTTCTAATGTGTAAAAAAGAAAACTATCTTATTTGATAGTTTATTATGAGTTATGCATTATATTATGATGTTTATATAATAGCTCTTTTTTTGAGTTCCCAAAAACATTTTGCTGTTATGCGGATATCTGTTTCGGCATCATGAGCATCTTCAAAATCGCTTTCAAAGAGCTTATAGTGTAATTCTGTAAGTTTTGGCCACTTGTTTCCGTATTTACTTTTGATAGCACAGAAATCTATAGTGCTGTACATAGTACATATTTTTTGTTTTTCTTCTATTGGATTATAGATATTGTTTCTCAGAAATTCTGCTCCGATTATTTTTTCGTCAAAATCAATATTATGAGCAATGATTATCCTTGATTCGTCTATTGTTTCTTTGAATTGTTTTAGTACTGATATCAGACTATTGCCTTCTTCTAAGGCTCTTTGCGTAGTAATTCCGTGTATACGCGCGGTTTCTTCTGGAATGGTGAATCCTTCAGGTCGAATAATGTAATTTTCTGCCGTAATCTCTATGCCTTGATTATCAAACATTATCCAGGCTATTTGAACCATTCGTGGCCAATTATCCAGATCGGTTATTGGGGCTTTCCAATTTTTGGGGAGTCCGGTTGTTTCAGTGTCGAAGAATAAATACATTTTTTTGTTTATAGTTTTTTGTTTATTATACTATAAAAATCAGAAAAAATAAATTTCATAAAAAAATAAAAGTATCGTTTGATACTTTACTAAGTGAGATGTTCTCTTGTTAAAAATGGCAGCCAAATTTTATATTTGTCTGTTAATTTTTTACATGTTTCGAAAAAAGGGTCTGTGTTGTTTTTGATTTTAATTCCTTCTGGCCGTACTCCTTGTTTATAAAGATAAATAATTAGTTCTTCTGTTCCTCTGATCAGTAACTCTCTTTGATGATCTTCTGTGTGTTTGTTTTTTGGCGTTTGAAAAATTTGTTTTTCAATGTATGAAATATTTGGATTTTCTTTCAAAAAATTAAATACATCTTTTAAGGAAATTGACCATAGCCTTAGGATTTCCATAAATGCTTCTATGCTCATATCATATGGAAACTCTTGTTTTATTGCTTTTTCATTTGCAAAAATAATTAGTGTACTGGTCCACATGATATGATACAGTCGAACTTTTAAAAATATGAAACATAGATATAGTGGGGCTAATATGACAATATATGGCACAACTATCCCGATGGTACGAGGAATAGCCCAATCTTCATT
>Ga0265297_10002498_pt1 | contig 37179 bp, 34 predicted proteins | sample Munlanlwell13791_FD_192502 | JGI IMG/M metagenome (GOLD analysis project Ga0265297, IMG submission 192502) | Leachate microbial communities from a municipal landfill in Southern Ontario, Canada - Leachate well 137-91 | ecosystem: Engineered > Solid waste > Landfill > Unclassified | place... | reverse complement strand
AAATCAGTGCTTTTGGGTTTGTCGGGGTATTCCAGCGATAGGGTGGCCATAGACGAGCTTGCAGAAAAAGAAGAGCCGGATATAAGGTGCGGGCTCGCGCGCAGGGTTGAGACCCATATGGTAAGAAAGTATTTAGGCTCAATGATGGCGAGCCTCGGAAGAGTTGACGGCCTGGTCTTTACGGCCGGAGCCGGAGAGAACAACTACGGGACCAGAAGCCGCACCCTCCAGGGGCTTGAGGAAAGGCCTTTTGGCATACTTCTGGATGAAGAGGCCAACAAAGCGGCCTTTAGGCCCAAGATGCCTGTCTGTATATCGCGGACTGATTCATCGATGCCCGTATGGGTGGTCCCGACCAACGAAGAACTGGTCATTGCTCTTGATACGATGGCTATCATCGACGGCTTTTTCTCAAGCTGCCAGGAATATGTTTATCCCTTTCAGATTCCTTCTTACTGGGGCCTTTGAGGTGACGGACAGCCGGATATCTTTTTTCCTTTTGCCGTGCGGATGTTATCATTGTGGTCATGAAGATATATGCCATAGAGGTCGGCCCCATCAGGACGAATTGCTATATTGCTACCGACGGCACCTCGGGTAACGCGGCAGTTATCGATCCCGGCGAGGAGCCAGAAAAACTATGTGCCGAATTAAAAAAACACGGACTTGTCCCTGAAGCAGTGTTCCTTACCCACGGGCATTACGACCATGTTACTGCTCTGGCGAGTAAATCCTGCCTGTCAAATAAGCCGGTCTATATACACAAGGACGACCTCTTTCTTGTGTCCGGAAAAATACCAAAACTTGCGTCTCTGCTTGGCTTTTGTGCGGTCCCTTTGAGCGGCTTATCCTGTTATGAGGACGGGCAAACAGTTGAGGCTGCGGGCCTCAAGATAAAAGTGATCCACACTCCGGGACATACTCCCGGAGGCGTCTGCCTATACATAGAAAGCGAAAAGACCCTGTTTTCCGGGGACACTCTCTTTTGCCGGGATTGCGGAAGAGTGGACCTTCCACTTGGCTCCGAAGAACAGATGGCCGCTTCCCTGAAAAAAATACTGGCTCTTCCTGCCGAAGTAAAAGTATATCCCGGTCATGGCAGGAGCACTACGATCGCAAGCGAGAGAAAAACCTTTGCGGATATTCTATAATTAGGGACAATGCATTCTCAAAAGGATAACCTTTACCTTTTATACGGTGATGAAGAGCTTTTGATCCGCGAAGAGATAGAAGCCCTCAAAACAGCGCACCTTGGGAACGGGGATCCGGGAATGGGCTTTCAGGTCCTGGAGGCCGGCAGGATAGGGGAGCCGGGGCTTTTGGCCGAACTCGCAGGCATTTCGATGTTTTCCCCAAAAAAGATGGTCCTGTTAAGATGGCACGCAGGAAGAAAGAAGACAGAAGGCGAGGACGGAGGAGAGGCTGATGACGACGAAAGCGCCGCTTCCAAAAATGACGCTGCCGAAGAGCTGATAAAAGCCCTCTCTAAGCTGCCGCAGGAGGTCCTCTTTGTCTGCGCCGCAAAAAACCTCGACAAAAGAAGCCGGCTCTACAAGTTCTTTGCCCAGAAGGGAAAGGTCCTGGAATTCAGGCGGTTCAGGGAATGGGAGCAGGCGCAGCTGGTCTCCTGGGTGAGGGAAAGATTTAAGAGCGAGGGGCTTGCCGCGGAAAAAGAGGCCGTAGAGATACTTGCGGAGATATCGGGCCCATCGCTGACACAGATCGATACGGAGATAAATAAACTTGCCGCCTACTGCGCAGAAAAGAAACTGGTTTCCTCAGAGGATGTTAAAGAGCTTTCTACCAGAGGGCAGTTGAGCGCGTTCGCGCTTCAAAATGCCCTGCAGGAGAGGGACGCGGCAAAAGCTCTGTCGGCGCTTAATGTGCTCCTTTCTTCAAAGACAAGGCATGAACTCATAATAGGCTCGGTCGGGGCGGTGTTCTCTATGATGCTCGAGGCAAAGACGGCTTCCGGTGCATTTAGGTCCGGAGCAAGGCTTAATTACTATCTGGAGCGCTGCGAAAAAGGCGCAAAAAAATATTCGTTTAAAGAACTTGCTCATGCCGTAAAGGTGTTAAGGGAAACAGATCTTTTGCTTAAGACTAGCGCACCCGATGCAAGGGCGGCCCTTGAGATGATGCTGCTTGAGGTTACCGGAAAAGAGAGCGCGAGAGAGCGCAGATGAAAGACACTGTCAATAATAGGCTTATGTTCGTCCGCCTCTTTGTTCTGGCGGCTTTTGCAGCCGTTCTGGTCAAGCTTTTGCTGATACAGGTGCTTGATCATAGGTTTTATGAAGAGCTCTCGATGGATCAGCGGACTTCGCAGGTAAAGCTGGCAAGCGACAGAGGCGACATCTTTGACCGCAACGGCGTTCTTCTGGCAACTTCCAGGGACACTTTTTCGGTGTTTGTTCGGCCAAGGGCGATGGAGGACAAGAGCAGGGTGCGGCAGGAGTTGCTGAGGTTTTTCCCTGAGAGGAAGGGCCTTATAGGTGAAAAATTTGCAAAGAACTCGGCTTTCTGGCTGATCAGGAAAACCGAAAAGAAAAGAGCCGAGCATGCAAAGAGCATAAACAGCACGGAGATAGACATCTTTAGGGAAAAGAAGAGGGTATATCCTAAAGGGACTTTTGCGTCCCAGCTGATCGGAACTGTCGGGCTGGACAATGACGGATTGTCCGGTATCGAGTACGGAATGGACAAGTATCTCAGAGGGATAGAAGGCCAGTACATCTTTGAAAAGGATGTAAGGGGCAAGCAGATAGCAACAGGCACCACAAGGCAGATACAGAGACCGACTGACGGGATGGACATTTATCTGACGATCGACGAGTCCATACAGTATGTTGCCGAAAGGGAACTGAAAAAGGCAGTTGACAAATATCATCCCGACACCGCTTCCATTGCTGTCATGGATGTAAGGACCGGAGAACTGCTCGCAGTGGCTAGCTGGCCGGATTTCGATCCCAATAATCCCTCGGCTTCACCCGTAAAGAACTGGAAGCTGCGTCCGATAACGGACATGTACGAGCCCGGCTCCACATTCAAGGTGATAACAGCCGCGGCCGGCATACAGGAGGGGCTTTTTGAACCGGACTCCCGTGTTCCCTGCCCGGCAAGGATGGAAGTTGGCGGGCGCATCATCAGCAATTCCCATGCTGTAAAGGCAAAGAACCCCACTCTGAGGGATGTTATAGCGGAATCCCTTAATACGGGCACAACTTATGTAAGCCTTAAGGTGGGCAAAGAAAAGTTCTATTCCCAGATAAAGTCCTTCGGTTTTGGCGAAAGGACAGGTTCGGGTTTTCCTGGAGAGGCAAGGGGGCTTGTGCCGACCCCCAAAAAATGGCATAAAAGCGCTGAGGCGATGATAAGCTTTGGACAGACTCTTGCGGTAACACCTCTGCAAATGCTTGCCGCGGTCTCTTCGATAGCCAACTCCGGTATCTTACTGCGCCCCCATGTGGTTGCCAGGATCGAGAGTTCCGACAAGACCACTGTAAGGGGCACTTCCCCAGAGGAGATAAGAAGGGTCGTTTCAGATAGAACAGCGGAAAAGGTCAATGATCTCATGAGGGGGGTCGTTCTCAAGGAGCATGGCACAGGCCACAAGGCAAAACTGGCGCAGTATTCCAGCGCTATCAAGACGGGTACGGCGCAAAAACCGATGCCTGGGGGCGGCTATATCCCGATGGGCAGCAACAATTTTATTGCCTCGGTCGTCGGATTTGTTCCATCGACAAAACCACGAGTGGCGATAATCGTGGTGCTTGACCATCCAAAAGGCTCTATCTGGGGCGCTACCGTGGCGGCCCCGGTCTTTAAGGAGGTCGGGGAATTTACTCTGAGATATTTGGAAACGCCTCCTGATCTGTGATATAATCCACTCAAAACATGGCAAGGATATTATCCGGGATCCAGCCCTCCGGAAAGCTGCATCTGGGCAATCTGACAGGGGCTGTCAGCAACTGGGCCGCCCTGCAGAACAAGCACGAATCCCTGTTCTTTATTGCCGACCTGCACGCTCTTACCACCGGCTATTCCGATACAAAGGACTTTGCAAAGAGCATCCGCGAACTGGCTGTCGACCTCTTGTCCGCGGGGATAGACCCGGACAAGGCCACTCTTTTTATTCAATCCCAGGTCCCTGAGCACAGTGAACTACACCTGATCTTTTCCATGATCACGCCTCTGTCCTGGCTGGAGAGGGTCCCCACCTACAAGAGCAAGATAGAAGAGATCAAGGGGGTGGACCTTGCGACCTACGGTTTTCTGGGATATCCAGTACTTCAGGCCGCGGACATCCTCATCTATAAAGCGGAGTTCGTCCCTGTAGGGCAGGACCAGCTGCCCCATCTTGAACTTACAAGGGAGATCGCGCGCAGGTTCAACAATCTCTATGGCGAAGTCTTTCCCGAGCCAAAGGAGATGCTGACGAATTTTCCCGTGATCCCTGGACTGGACGGAAGAAAGATGAGCAAAAGCTACGGCAACTCCATAGCCCTGTCGGATCATACTGATGAGATCAGGAAAAAGGTCTCTCTTGCCGTGACCGATCCTGCAAGGATAAAAAAGGATGACCCGGGGCATCCGGAAGTCTGCGTTGTTCATTCCTACTATAAGATCTACGGCAAAGAGGTCTCGCAGGAGATCGATAAAAAATGCAGGGCCGGAGCGATAGGCTGCGTGGAGTGCAAAAAACAGCTGGCGGAGATACTTGTAAAAGCCCTGGAAGGCCCGAGGGAAAAGAGAAAAGAGCTTGAAAAAGACCCTAAAAAAGTGGATGATATACTTGAAAAAGGAAGAAAAAAAGCTTCCGAGGAGTCCAGAAGGACCCTGTCCGAAGTAAAAAAGGCGATGCATCTGATTTAAAGGAGACCGGCTTGCAAATAGTTCAACAGCTTGAAAACGAGAGCTACAAAAGCTCCAGAACTTATATTCCCGACGAGGATGAAATATCCGCTCTTTCTTCTTTCAGCGTAAAGCTGGACAACTACGAAGGACATTTTGAAGAGCTGCTCTCGATGGTAGAGAAGCGTTCGATGGAAGTTTTGGAAGTGTGCCTTGCCAAGGTTACCGGACAGTATCTGGAATACCTTGCCTGCCTGCCAAAAATGGATGTTTCAATTGCCTCCGAGTTCCTCCTCATTGCGGCCTATCTGATAGAGAGAAAGTCCAAGGGGCTGCTGCCCGTTGAAGAGGAAAGCCACGAGGTGGAAGAGATAGAATCCTGCCTGGTCGACCATCTGGCGCTGTACAAGGTCTTTAAGGACCGCTCGGCCGTCCTAAAAGAGAGGAAAGAGCTCTTTTCCAGGATCTATCACCGTTTCAGGACGGAGGAAAAGTGCCCCCAACAGGTCAGCGTCTTTTTGTCGGATGTTGCAATAAGCGACCTTACCGCGGCTTTCAGAAAGATCTGGCTTTCGGCCAAGAGCGCCGGAAGCGGCGGCGAGATAGTGGATGAGATCGTAACAGTTGAGGAAAGGATCAACCAGATCCTGGATAAACTGGCGCTGTCCCCTTCGTATCTGGCCTTTGAGGACCTTTTTGAAAAAAGGTCAAGGCTTGAGATAATCGTGACCTTTCTTGCAGTGCTTGAACTGATGAGGCAGAAAGCCGTTCAGATCAAACAGGACATACGGTTCGGTTGCATACAGATCTTTCCCAAGGCGGGAATGCAGGAGGTGTCCTGATGCAGGATAGCGGCGCAGACGACAGGAAATCAGTTATAGAATCCCTGCTGTTCGTGACAAAAAAACCCGTCAGCCCGGGCGAGATAAGCCTTGTGACGGGATATGAGGAGTCGGAGGCCGGAAGGCTTTTGGAAGAGATAGCGCTGGAATATGAGAGCAGGCCTCTTCAGGTGATCAAGGTCGCCAACGGTTATATCCTTGCCACCAGGCCGCAATACAGCGATTTTATAGACAAATTCCTTAATTCCCCCGTATCCGTGTCTCTTTCCAGGCAGGCTCTTGAAACTCTTTCGATAATCGCCTACAGGCAGCCGGTGACCAAGATCGACATCGAAAGGATAAGGGGAGTGATGTCCGACAGCCCGATAAAATCGCTTCTGGAAAAGAACCTGATAAGGGAAAGCGGAAGGAGCGAGGCTCCGGGAAGGCCAATACTCTATTCAACTACTGTCGACTTTCTCAAGCATTTTGGGCTCAACGACTTAAGCGATCTGCCGCCCATAGAAGAGGACCTGTCCCTGTTGATGGGGCAGTCGCAGGACGGCCGCTTAGAAGAAGCAGCGCAGTGAGTGAAACACATTTTGACATAGGCCAGACTTTCAGGGACAAAAGGCTTTCCAGGGAGCTTTCTTTAGACAAAGCTGCTAAAGATACCAAGATATCAAAGCCTTACCTTGCAGCAATAGAGGCCAACGAATTTGCAAGGATACCCAATGAGATCGTGGCAAAAGGGTTCCTTCAGATCTACGCAGATTATCTCGGGCTTGACCCCAGGCCGGCGCTGCACGAGTTCAAAAAATTATCTAAAAAGCAAACCCCTTCTGTTGTTCCGGCAGAGAACAAAACAGCGCGGGCCTTTGTGCCGGATGACCGGTACAAATACGCGGTCCCCGCAGTGCTTGCGGTCCTTCTTGTCTTTTTTGTGTCATGGGGGGCGTTGTCTTTGTTGAAAACTTCCGGCCCACATCCAAAGCAGGCGGCAAAACCGGTCGTTTCAAAGAAAGCCGGCCTTTTGCTGCGGTTGGAACTTAGCGGCAGGTCCTGGATCAGGGCTTACTCGGACGGGGTCCCTGCTTTTGAAGGGGTCTATTACGAAGGGACCTCCAAAACGGTAGAGGCCAAAGACAGGGCTACCATCAAGATAGGAAACGCCCAGGCCGTTAAAATATACTCCGGCTCCGAACTCGTCTATAGTGGAGGCTCTCCCGGTCAGGTCATAACTAAAGAATTTTCAAGATGACCTCTTTAGGGCAGATCTCGTCAATATTCCAGAGCATCCAGGGCGAAGGCCTCTATGTTGGTGAGCGTCAGATATTCATAAGGTTCATAGGGTGCAATCTCTCCTGCGAGTACTGTGATACCGTCGAGAAAAACGACAATCCTTTTACACCAGACGATGTTGTTAAAGAAGTTGACAAGATATTAACGAACCCAAAACTGTTCCACTCCGTCAGCATAACCGGGGGAGAGCCTCTTTTGCAGGTGGATTTTTTGAAGGAACTGCTCCCGAAACTGAAACTCAAAAAGTATCTTGAGACCAACGGCACACTGCCGGACCATCTTTCGGAAATAGTGGACCTGGTGGATATTGTGGCCATGGACATAAAACTGCCCTCTGCAACCGGCTGCGCTTCCTATTTTAAGGAGCACGAAAAATTTCTCGAGACGGCGCTCTTTAAGAATGTGTTCGTCAAAGCCGTGGTAACAAAGGACACCCTTCCTAAAGAGATAGATGAGATGTGCGCTTTGATAGAGCGGGTGGAGAGCTCTGTCCCTCTTGTGCTGCAGCCGGCCACCCCTCAAAGAGGGGCAAAGTTTAATCCGGCGCCGGAGCAGCTGCTGTCATTTCAGGCGATAGCAAAGAAAAGGCTTGAAAAAGTGCTGGTCATACCGCAGACCCACCGGCTGACAGGGCTGGAATAAGCAGTCTCTATCTTTTTGCCCTGTTCTTTAGCGATCCCAGGATGGCTTCAAGATGTCTGATGTCCTTTTCCCTTTTTTCGTCAAAGGACAATTTTTGCATCGACTTAAGCAGCTCGGCCTTGTAAGAAGCGCTGTCATAGGCAAGCTGGGCAAGCCCCGTGTTTATCCATTTTATCCCTTCGGCCGGTATGTCATAGCCCAGGGTCCTTGCTTTTTTCGTTAGTTTTTCTATCGCTCTTGATTCCTTTTCAAAGTCATCGGAAGAGGCGGTCAGGATCCTTTTCAGGTGTTGTTCTTTAAGGTGTGTTATGGTCTTTAGCCATGCTATCCTGCGGCCCTGTGACATCAGGTTCTCCACATCCTGCCTGGCAAGTCCGATCTTCTCCAGCTTTACCCCTTCGCTACTCATTTTTTGCCGCATGGCCAGCCCCTTGAAAAAGCCTTCCGTAAGATAGAATTCCACGGACAGGGAGCGGAACGAACTGATCTCAGGGGAAAGGTCGGCAACCGAAAGGGCCCCGGCATAGTTTTTGTAAAAGTCATCTATACTGGAGATAGCGATGCTTTCTTTGTTGAAACTGTCTATCCAGTATCTGATATCAACTTTTATGAAGTCGGATATGCTGATGAGGTCGCCCAGGCTGTACTTTTTCATCAGGGCCGCGATATCGACTATAGTGGCGAAGTCCTTTTCCAGAGAAGAAAGATAATCTATCGCAGAAGCGGGCTTGTCCGTCTTTACAAGATAGTCGGCCATGTCGGATGGACTGCTGAGAGAGATCATGAACCGGTCTTTTATCGCCAGCAGGAAGATGCGTTTTAGTATCTCCTGCGTTTTATAATCAAGATACCTGATATCGTTTATCGTAAGGCCCGCCTCGATCAGCGCGGCTTCGGCAGAGCGCACCATGACATCCAGTTCACTCTTTTCCTTGTCGGACCTTGCGGCCATCTTTTTCGCGGAAAGTCCGATGTAATCCCTTACCAGGTCGGTCTTCACTTTCTTTATGTTGTCTATTGAGGTGATGTATTCCGCCGGGGCAAGTTTCGGGGCTTCTTCCTTTTCTTCTTTCTTTTCCCCGTCATTTCTTTTTGTCCTGTCCGCGCTTTTATCGGCCTTTTTAACTGAGGCTCTCAGTTTGTGCTCCGTTATGGTGGCCATTCTTTCAAGGTAATCCAGTTCTTCTTCTCCGGGCTTTCTTTCTCCTTTTTTGGCAAGTTCGGAAAGCGCGTCCGGGGAGATCATCTCAAGAAAGACGCTTTTGAACGGGACGGCGACATTTATATCAACGGCGTTGGCTATCTTATCTTTGTTGACGGTCCTTTCAAAGCCGGTGCCTATTATGCCTCCGGCGCCGGCCGCGGCAGCCTGCTGGTTCGAGCCTGGCAGTCCTTCTATGGGCATGCTTTATTCCTTTTGCCTAATTATAGTATAAGGGGCCGTAAGGTCAATATAACCCCGTGTTATAATGGCTTCTGAAATGCCGAAAAGAAGCGACATCAAAAAAATAATGCTGATAGGCTCAGGTCCCATCGTGATCGGACAGGCATGCGAATTTGATTATTCCGGGACCCAGGCGTGCAAGGCTCTCAAAGAAGAAGGCTATGAAGTGGTCCTTGTCAACAGCAATCCCGCCACGATAATGACCGACCCGGAATTTGCCGACAGAACTTACATAGAGCCCATCACTCCAGAGGTTGTGGAAAAGATCATAGAAGCCGAAAAGCCTGATGCGCTGCTGCCGACCCTCGGAGGCCAGACAGCGCTTAATGTGACGGTAGCACTAGGAGAAAAAGGCGTTTTTAAAAAGCATGGAGTAGAGCTGATAGGCGCAAGCCTTGAGGCCATTAAAAAAGCCGAGGACAGGCAGCTGTTCAAGGAAGCCATGTCAAGGATCGGTCTGGACCTGCCCAGGAGCGCGTTCGTCTACAGTGTTGAAGAAGCGGTAAAGGCCATTGATGAGATCGGTTTTCCCGCGATAATAAGACCTGCGTTCACCATGGGCGGCTCTGGCGGCGGCATTGCGTACAATCTTGAAGAATTAAAGGCGATCGTTGCCTCCGGGATCTCCATGAGCCAGATCGGCCAGGTGCTGATAGAGGAGTCCATAATCGGGTGGAAAGAGTATGAGCTTGAGGTCATGAGGGACCTCAAGGATAATGTGGTTATCATCTGCACCATAGAGAACTTTGACCCGATGGGCATACACACGGGCGACAGCATTACGGTAGCGCCCGCGCAGACCCTGACGGATAAGGAATTCCAGCGTTTGAGGAACTATTCTATCGCGGTCATCAGGGAGATCGGCGTCGATACCGGAGGTTCCAACATACAGTTCGGGGTTAATCCCGATAACGGCAGGGTTGTGATAATAGAGATGAACCCCAGGGTCTCGCGCAGTTCCGCTCTTGCATCAAAGGCCACCGGTTTCCCCATTGCAAAGATAGCGGCCAAGCTGGCCGTGGGATATTCCCTGGACGAGATCCCCAACGATATTACAAAGAAGACGCCTGCCTGTTTTGAGCCTTCCATAGATTATGTTGTTACCAAGCTGCCAAGGTTCACCTTCGAAAAATTCCCGGCCGCCGACAGGACGCTGAACACGCAAATGAAATCCGTGGGCGAGGCCATGGCTATCGGCCGGACCTTTACGGAGTCCCTTCAAAAGGCCCTGCGCTCGCTGGAGATAGATGTGAGCGGGCTCGACGACCTTAAGAAGGACGGAAGCGATGTTGATGAGTCTCAGCTGGCTCTCTCGGTCTTTGAAAAGCTTTCTGAGGCCTCCATTCCGTTAGAAAAGATCAAGGAAAAACTTAGTATCCCCAATGCGGAGAGACTGTTCTATATTAAGCAGGCCTTCCAGAACGGCATGTCCCTGGACGAAACAGCAAAATTGAGCAAAATAGACAAATGGTTCCTGGACAATATCCTCCAGATAGTTGAAGCGGAAGCAAGGATAAAGGATAAGGTGGTTGACTGCGACCTGGACACGCTCAAAGAAGCCAAGCGCATGGGTTTTTCCGACAGGCAGATAGGACGGTACTGGAGGATGTCCGAAACTCAGGTGAGAAAGGTCAGGAAAGATGCCGGCATTGTTCCGGTCTATAAGACCGTGGATACCTGTGCGGCAGAATTCGAGGCATATACTCCTTATTACTATTCCACTTACGAAAAAGAGGACGAAGTGCTGCCGTCCCAGCGGCCAAAGATAATGATCCTGGGCGGCGGGCCCAACAGGATAGGACAGGGGATCGAGTTTGATTATTGCTGTGTGCATGCTTCCTTTGCGCTGAAACAGGACGGGTTTGAGACCATAATGGTCAACTGCAATCCTGAAACTGTTTCTACCGACTACGATACTTCCGACAGGCTCTATTTTGAGCCCATGACCTTTGAGGATGTGATGAACATCGTGGAAAAAGAAAATCCCGTCGGGGTCATTGTCCAGTTCGGGGGACAGACACCTCTTAAGCTGGCGGTGCCTCTGGAAAGAGCCGGTGTCAAACTGCTCGGGACCTCTTCAGACTCGATAGATACGGCAGAAGACAGGAAAAGATTTGACAAATTGCTGGCCAAGCTGGACATTCCAAGGCCCAGCAACGGGAGCGCCATGTCGTACGAAGAAGCAAGAGCGGTCGCGCAGAAAATAGGCTATCCGGTGCTGGCCCGGCCTTCATATGTCCTTGGCGGAAGGGCAATGGAAATAGTGTATGATGACGAGTCCCTGATGACCTATATGAAGACCGCCTCGCAGGTTTCCCCCGATCATCCCATACTCATAGATGAATTCCTTGAGGATGCGATAGAGGTAGATGTTGATTGCCTCTGCGACGGCAGAGAGGCCGTAATAGCGGGGATAATGGAGCATATAGAGGAGGCGGGCATCCACAGCGGGGACAGCGCCTGTGTCCTTCCTCCGTATTCTATAGCTCAGGAGACGGTCGAGACCATAAAGGAATACACTTACGCATTGGCAAAAAAACTCAAAGTAGTGGGCCTGATGAACATCCAGTATGCCGTAAAGAACGACAAGGTCTATGTTCTTGAGGTCAATCCCAGAGCGTCCCGCACTGTCCCCTTTGTTTCGAAGGCGACAGGAATACCCTGGGCTAAGGCTGCGGCAAGGGTTTTGGCGGGAAAAACCATTAAAGAACTCAAGATCAAGGAAAAAGTCCCCGTTCATGTTTCCGTGAAAGAAGTGGTCTTTCCCTTTATCAAATTTACGAACCAGGATATCCTGCTCGGTCCGGAGATGAAGTCAACGGGAGAGGTGATGGGGATAGCGGATGGCTTTGGTCTTGCCTACGCCAAAGCTCAGTTGGGTGCCGGCGAAAAACTTCCCGCGGGAGGAACGGTCTTTATTTCCGTAAAGAACAAGGATAAGCGCAATATTGTTCCAATCGCAAAGGTCTTTTCCTCTCTCGGGTTCAAGATAGTTGCCACCGAGGGTACCGCTAATTCCCTGGGCAGGTCGGGCCTGGATGTGCAGAAGGTGAAAAAATTTTCGGAGGGCAGGCCCAATATAGTCGACGAGATAAGGTCGGGAAAGATAGACCTTGTAATAAATACTCCGCTGGGGAAAGGGAGCAGACAAGACGATTATCAGATAAGAAGAGCCGCGCTTTTGGGCAAGGTTCTTGTGGCCACCACGCTTGCCGGGGCCTCGGCCATTGCAGGTGCGGTAGAGTCCATGAAGAAGAACTCCCTCTCGGTAAAAGCCCTGCAGGAGTACTTTAAGTAGAAAGCCGTATGGTATAATGATCCCATACATATTCCCATCTTTGTAAGATCAGTCTGTACGGAAGGTTTATCTTGATGCCCGTTCTTATCGTTGGCTCCGTTGCGCTTGACAACATCAAAACTCCGTTCGGGGAAAAGGAAAATATCCTCGGGGGTTCTGCCGTTCACGCTTCCGTTTCCGCCAGTTTTTTCTCCAAGGTGGCGCTTGTGGGCATAGTTGGCAGGGACTTTCCAAAAGAACATGTGCGTTTTCTTGAGGGCAGGGGCATAGATCTGTCAGGGCTTCAGACAGTTGACGGCAAGACCTTTCACTGGGACGGCTACTACGAATACGATATGAACCAGGCCCACACACTTGACACTCAATTGAATGTTTTTGAAAAATTCGATCCCCGGGTCCCCGAAGCCTCCCAAAACAGTGAATTCGTTTTTCTTGCCAACATGGACCCAGAACTTCAGCTTAAGGTCATCGAAAGCCTGGATAGTCCGAGGTTCGTGATCGCCGATACCATGAACTTCTGGATAGACACAAAAAAACAGGCTCTCCTTAAAGTGGCGAAAAAAGCTGACCTTATGCTGCTCAACGACATGGAAGCAAGGCAGCTGATGGGGACCCCGTCGGTGGTTGCGGCGGCAAAAAAACTGCTTGCTCAGGGAGTAAAAGCCGTGATTGTGAAAAAAGGGGAGCACGGGGCGCTCTATTTTTCCAGAGGGTGCCATTTTTCCGCTCCTTCTTATCCGCAGGAAAATCTGAAGGACCCGACCGGCGCAGGCGACAGTTTTGCAGGAGGATTTATCGGCTATCTGGCAAAAACTAATGATACGAGCATAGAGAACATCAAAAAAGCCGTTGTCATAGGCTCCGTAATGGCCTCTTACAATGTCGAGGATTTTTCTCTTGACAGGATGAAAAGCCTTAAGGAAAAGGACATAATCAGCAGGTTCGGAGAGTTCATCGCTTTTTCGAGATTTGAATGTCTTTAAACAAAACGGGAAAAGGAGAAAAGGATATGTTCGAAAGATTCAGGGCGATAGGCAGTGCGCTGTTCCTGCTGGGGATGAACGATCCCAAGAGCGGCAATATCAGTATAAGACAGGAAGGAGACCTTCGTATCACAAAAAGGAACTGCTGGCTCTCGGACCTGAAGGACTACGACCTTGTGAATGTGCCTGTGCTTGAGGGATCGGAAAAGGACCAGGAGGCCAGCGTTGATCTGCCCGTGCACAGGGCTATCTACCAGGCTACCACCTGCGGAGCCGTTATTCACGCGCATTCCCCATATGTCTGCGCTCTATCTATTACCGAGAACAAGATCATGCTTCCCGATACCAAAGGTTCGATGATCTTCCAGAACGGGGTCCCTATCGTAAGGCTGAGGCAGGGCATCTCCACCGAAGAAGCCGCAAGGTCTATTTCCTCCAATTTTTCTTCCGGATACAAGGCCGCAGCGGTCAAGGGGCACGGCTTTTTTGTCGCCGCCTCAACGCTTGAAGAGGCCTACGAGTGGGCAGTGTGCCTGGAGAATTCGGCAAAGATAATCGCGGTATCGAAAATGATACCCGATAAACAGGCGGCTTTGCATCAGCCGCAGAGCAGGCCTTATGAGCACAGAAAAAGGTCCGCGATCCCGCCCAGCATAGGCGTGATGGACAGAAGGACCGTATCCTACGGCAGGGGCCCAAAACGGTAGATAAATGCTTTCCATAGAAGAACTGATAGCAAAAATAAAGGCCTACGAGCCCAACGCCGAGATCGACCTTATCAGGACCGCCTATGAATTTGCCGAAAAGACCCATCGGGAACAAAAACGCCTTTCCGGCGAACCCTTTATAACACATCCGATGGCCGTGGCCGAGATCCTTACCGAACTTGAGCAGGATTCCTCTTCTGTGTGCGCCAGCCTGCTCCACGATTCGATCGAGGACGGCGGTATAACCGAAAAACAGGTGTCCGACCTTTTTGGCCATAATGTGGCAAGGCTCGTGGCCGGGGTCACCAAACTCGGGAAGATCTCCTTTGGCTCCAAGGAGGAGCATCAGGCCGAGAACTACAGGAAGATGTTCCTGGCCATGGGAGAGGACATAAGGGTTATCGTGATAAAACTGGCCGACAGGCTTCATAACATGAGGACCCTGAAATACCTGCCTGTCGAAAAACAAAAAGAGATCTCGCTGGAGACCAGGGAGATCTATGCTCCGCTCTGCCACAGGCTGGGGGTCTGGAGCCTAAAGTGGGAGCTGGAGGACCTGGCTTTTTACTACCTCGAAAAGGACAAGTTTGACCAGATAAAAGGACTGGTCGCGCAGAAAAAGCAGGAGCGCGAGGACTTTATGAAGGACTTTATCTTTCAGGTAAAGGAAGCCCTGGATAAAGTCGCGATAAATTCCTCGATATCCGGAAGGACAAAGCATTTTTACAGCATCTACCAAAAACTTGTTCAAAAGAACGTGGAATTTGACGACATCTATGACCTGATAGCCATAAGGGTCCTGGTGGACTCGGTCAAAGACTGTTACGCTGTGCTGGGGGTCATACACTCCATCTGGAAACCGATCCCGGGCCGGTTCAGGGATTTTATCGCCATGCCCAAGCCCAACGGCTACAGGACCCTGCACACAACGGTTATCGGAAGCAGCGGCAAACCGGTCGAAGTGCAGATAAGGACGCACGAAATGCACAAGGCCGCCGAATACGGCATAGCAGCCCACTGGAGATACAAGGAAAAGGGCACCGACAAGGCCTTCGACTCAAAACTGGCCTGGCTGCGCCAGATGCTCGATTACCAGAAAGATGTCAAGGATGCAAAAGACTTCATGGAAAGCCTCAAGATCGACCTGTTCATCGACGAGGTTTTTGTTTATACCCCCAAAGGGGATGTGTTCTCATTTCCGGTGGATTCCACTCCAGTTGATTTTGCGTATCATGTTCACACTCAGGTGGGGCACCGCTGCCAGGGAGCCAAGGCAAAGGCAAGATAGTGCCTCTTGATTACAAGCTCAAGAACGGGGATATCATAGATATCCTGACCGGCAGCAAGGAGAACCCGAGGTTTGACTGGCTTGATTTTGTAAAAACCTCAGGGGCAAGGGCCAAGATAAAGAACTGGCTCAAGAAACAAAAGAGAGAGGACAACATTGAAAGAGGAAGACTTCTGCTCCTGGAGGAGCTTAATGCCCTTGGAGTTGATGATCCGGAGGCGGTTTCGGAAGAAAACCTAAGATTCCTGTTCAACGCACAGAATATAACAAACGGGCAGGACCTCTTTGCCCTTATAGGTTGGGGGGAGATGAGCGCTTTTGCGACCGCAAAAAAGATCAGGCAGAACCTGGAAAAGAAAAAACCGCTGCCCCAGACCGAAGAAGAAGTTCTCAAACCCATGCTGTCCCAGCCTCCCAAAAAGATAAGTCCGTCCTCCGGTATCAGGGTGATGGGCGCAAAGAACATACTTACCCGGTTTTCCAAGTGCTGTTATCCTCTGCCGGGCGACGAGGTGGTGGGATTTGTCACAAAAGGCAAGGGAGTGTCCATCCACAAGGCGGACTGCAAGAGCCTTGCCGCCCATGAAAAGAAGGAGGGAAAATGCGTGGAGGTGCAGTGGGACGAGAGCTCCGGCACCCTTTATCCGGTCAGCATAGAAGTGGAGGCCTTTGACAGGGTAGGGGTCCTAAAGGACATCCTGGCCCAGATCTCCGAGACCAGGACCAACATCAGCTCCGCGGATGTCAAGACTAAAAAGGGCAGCAGCGCCATAATCACGCTTGTTGTAGATGTTAAAAGCTCATCGCAGCTGAAGCAGGTAATGGATGCCGTAAGAAAAGTGTCGGATGTCTACGATGTGTACAGGGCTTCGGGCGGCAGATAAATATGATAAAATCAGAACATCATGGAATTTACCCGGGTAAAAGGGGAGCAAAGAGCAAAAAGGATGCTTTTTGGCTCTTTTGAGAACAAAAGGATACCTAGCGCGTTCCTTTTCTGCGGGCAGAATTTGGCCGAAATGAGGCAAATAGCCGTTGATTACTCCTCCCTTCTTAACTGCCACACGCTTTGCGGAAAATGCAGTTCCTGCTCCAAGATAAAAAAAGGCATTCATCCGGATGTTCTGGAGGTTGAGCCAAGAGAAGACAGGCAGACGGTAGGAATAGAACAGATCTGGGAGCTTCAGGAACTCATAAAATACGGGCCTTCCGAGGGAGCGTATTTTGTAGTGCTGATGAACGAAAGCGAAAGGCTGACCAAGGAGGCTTTTAACTGCCTTCTTAAAACACTTGAAGAGCCCCCCAAAAAAGTATTGTTCATTTTAACCAGCGCAAGAGAGGACCATCTGCCCAAGACCGTGGTCTCAAGGTGCCAGAAGATACTCTTCACTAATCCGGAGGAAGAAGAAGCTCCTTGGAAGGTCAAACTGCCGTCAGGGCAGCTGTCGTCATTTTTGTCGTTCTCTAAGGAGCTGGCAGCGGACAAGGAAACTCTCATGCCAAAGCTTTATGCTGTTGCCAAACACCTCTTTGGCTTAAAAAGGTTCTCGGACTCAAGGATAGTGCTTGATACTGCAAGGGACATAAAAAGAAAGGCCAACAAGAGGATAGCGCTTGACCACATGGCGCTGCGGCTGGGCGGGGCATTATGAAACTGCTGGGCATAAAATTCAGGAAGTTCAACAATATAACGCCGCTTAAGGGCTACAAAGATGACGAGCTCAAGGTGGGGCATGCGGTGGTAGTCGAGACCGACCGCGGCACGGAGTTCGGCTGGATAGTGTCGGTCAAGGACGAGCACGACAGGCATCCCGGTTCCGACATAAAGCTGCGCAAGGTCATCAGGTACGCTTCCGACAAAGACATCGAAAAGGAAAGAGAGCTCATTTCCAAAGAAAGAGAGGCGTACTGCACGGTCTGCTCCAAAATGCGCGAATACGAAGCCCCGGTAAAAGTGCTGCAGCTGGAGTACCTGTTCGACATGAGCCGTCTGATACTTTATTACAAGATAACCGACCAGAAAAAGACCGTCAACCTTAAAGAGATCTCCAGAGAACTGTCGGGATCACTTGCAACAAAGGTGGAACTGCGCCAGATAAGCTCCCGCGACGAGACCCGCCTGTTCTCGGGTGTGGGACCGTGCGGAAGGGCGTTCTGCTGCAGCACCTTCCTGGAGGATTTTCCCAGAGTGACGGTAAAAATGGTAAAGGAGCAGGGGATACAGATAAGCCAGACCAAGACTTCGGGGATTTGCGGAAAGCTGCTTTGTTGTCTACAATATGAGTATGAGCCCAAAGGCTCGGGAGGGGAAAAAAGTTGAGCGGCTGCATCTTCTGCAGGATCGCCTCGGACGATAAGGCCCCTGGGGTCGTTTACAGCGATGACAGGGTGGTGTGTTTTAACGATATCGATCCAAAGGCTCCCGTGCACATACTGGCAGTTCCAAGAAAGCATATTGAAAAACTTGAGGATGCCACTGATGCTGTATTGCTTGAAGCGCTTCATAAAGCCATCCGTCATCTGGTAAAGGAAAAAGGCCTTGACAAGGCCGGCTACAGGGTAATTGTCAATTCCGGTGCAGACGGAGGGCAGGCCGTGCCCCATTTGCATTTTCATCTTTTGGGGGGCAGGCACATGAACTGGCCCCCGGGTTGAAGGTGTCCGCATTACAGCGAATAGAAAAGTGATATAAGAAATGAGGTGAGTATTTTGGTCAGAGTTGAGGTAAGAAAAGAAGAACCCATAGACAAGGCGCTCAGAAAGTTCAAGAGCAAGATAAAAAGAGAAGGCATTATAGAAGAGATGAAGAGGAGAGAGTTCTATGAAAAGCCTTCGCAGAGAAAGAGAAGACAGCTGGCGCAGGCGGTCAAAAGGGAAAAAAGGCGTCTGAGAGAACAAGAGTGGCAATAAAGATACTTGACCGCTATCTTATCAGCGAACTTTTTCTTCCTTTTTTGGCGGGGATAGCTGGTTTTGTGCTGATAATGACCATTGACCTGCTGTTCACCTTTACGGACCTTATAATCAACAACGGAGTGCCGTTCTTGGCGGTGCTTCGCTTGCTGATCTATAAACTGCCTTCCATAATGGTGCTGACCTATCCTGTGTCCTTTCTTTTTGCCACCGCGATAGTGTTCGGACGGCTCTCCAGGGACAACGAATTGACAGCCCTAAGGACCTCGGGGATCAATTTTTTCCGCATCTGCGCTCCGGTGCTCCTCGTGTCCCTGGCGGTCAGCGGACTGGCGTTCTTTACCAACGAAACGCTGGTGCCTCTGTCCAACAAGGTGTCAGAAAAGATCATAAGGCAGATCATCTTTAAACAGCCTCCCCCGGACATAAAAGAGAGGGTCTTTTTCAAGGACAACTTCAACCGGTTCTATTACATAAACAGGATCTTCCCCTCCCAGTCAAAAATGGAAGGGCTGATGATCTATGAAGTGTCCTCAGGAAAATATCCCAGAGTGATAACTGCAAAATCCGCCTCCTGGAAGGACGCCGACTGGATCCTGTATGAGGGAGTGATACACAATTATGACGACAGCGGCGCGCTTAAATATGAGGCCGGTTTTGAAAAGATGCGGATACTTGTTGCAGAAAATGTGATGAACTTTTCCCAGCCCAAGACCCCTCAGGAGATGAACAGTTCCGAACTGGGAGCCATGATATCTTTCCTTAAAAAAAGCGGTGTCAACACCAGCCAGCTGCTTACGGAGTTCCATATGAAATTCTCAGTACCGGCGGCAACCCTGGTGTTTGCGCTGATAGGGATCCCTTTAAGCCTGCCATCGCCGCGCGGGGGGAGGGCATGGGGGTTTGTGCTTTCGGTGGTCATTGTTTTCAGCTTCTATGTTTTTGCCTCGGTGTTCCGCTCCATGGGCAGGGGCGGGATGCTTGCCCCGCTGCTTGCTGCCTGGATACCGAGCGCGACTGTTGCAATTCTCGGATCTTTCCTTATAATAAAAGAGGGTATTTCTAAATAGAATGGAACAACAGGCGGAAGCCATTAAAAAAGCTCTGAAGAGGGACCCAAGGGACCCTTTGGCCCACAGGGACCTGGGCGCCTATTATCTTGGCAAAGGCAGCTATAAGGATGCAGCAAAAGAGTTCAAGCTGGCTTCCTCTTTTTCCCCCAGGCTGTTCTCTGATGCGGTCAACGCTTTTGAACTTGCCATCCAGAAGGACCTTGAGAACATAGACATAAGGCTGGGGCTGGTGGAGTACTACCTGTCGGTCGGAGAGCTTGAGGACGCGGTCATTGAGCTTGAAGAGCTTGTTGAGATCGCCCCCGAAGCTGCCGTCATCTATAACCTGCTGGGAAAGATCTATCTAAAACTGGGCAGGATAGACGGCGCCATAGAACTGCTTGAAAAGGCCATGAAGGCAGGCAAAGGCGAGGATTCGCTCCTTGAAGCCCTGGCCTCCGCTTATATAGAACGGGAAAGACACACAGAGGCGATATCCCTGTATGAGCAGCTTATGGAGAACAAGCCGGGCAGCGTGCAGGCTGCAAGGACCCTGACGGAGCTCTACGCAAGGATCAAGGCTCCCGGAAAGGCGGCCGCGCTTATACTTAAGATGGCAGGAGAAGACCCGGAAACGGTAACGGAGGCCTGTGAAAAACTGGAGGCAATAGTTGAAAAGTGGCCGGGCGATCCAGGTGTAAGACTGAAGCTTGCAGAAGTGTATTTCAGGAGCCTTAAACCGGAAGAAGGAGCCAGGCAGATCTCTTTGGCGCTTGAGGCAGACCCTTCGTGCAACGAGGCCTCGATAGGCCTGCTCAAAAAGTTCCTTCCATCCTATCCGGAAAACCGCAGCATAACGCTGCAGCTGGCAAAGTGCCTTGTCGGCAAAGGCTCTTTCAGCGAGGCCGCCGAGCTTTATAACCGGTTATTCAAGGCCGATCCCGCGCTTGCCGATACTTGTATGGATGGACACCTTGCCATCGTTAAGGCCTATCCGGACCAGGCCATCTCCCACAGAAGCCTTGCCGAGATCTACATGTTCAAAGAACAGACGGAGAAAGCCCTTGAAGAATATGCGGCTGTTGCAAGGCTTGATCCGGCCGAGACCGACGAAATAGAAAAAAAGTGCAGGGAACTGCTAAAGCAGGACCCCAAAATGACGAAGGCCCTTCTGGTGCTTTCGCAGTCATTCCTTTCGGGCGGAGAATGCCGCAAGGCTATTGCCATGGCGGAAGAATACCTGCAGAAGGGAAAACCGCTTGCGGACGCCTACCTGATACTGGGACAGGCCTACCACAAATTGAATATCTATAACAGGGCAGGGGACTCCTTTAGGTCGGCGCTGAAACTGGCGCCTTACGACAGGTCTATACAGGAAAAATACCGGGCCTCCAGCGAAAAAGAAACGGACCTCGAGGTCTCCTCTGTAAAGGCAAAAGTTGAGCAGGATTCCTGGAGAGTGGCTCTCAACATAGACCTGGCAAAAGTTCTGCTCAAAAAACGCAATTTTGAGGCGGCGATTCGGCATCTGCAGAATTCCCTTAAGGACACCACCAGGGCGCACCTGGCACACAAACTGATGGGGCAGGCTTTCAAGGAGCAGGGCAGCTTTGAGATGGCAAAGGTCCAGTTCGAAAAATCCCTGGAGGCAAAAGCGCCGGACAGCGAGGCATCCGTTAATGAGGCAAGAGCGCTTCTGGGCAGCTGTTATGAGGCCATGGGGGATGTCCACAGGGCTCTTGCATGCTACGAGGCTGTGCTTGCATGCGACATAGGTTTGGGTGACTTGTCCAGGAGGGCGGAACTTCTGGGGCAGGCAAACCCGGCTTCGGTCAGGAACAAAGCCGCGGCGCTGGTTTTTGCTCTCGACGACCTGGAAAAACCGATCGCTCTCTGGGCAAGGGACCTTAGAAGGTCAAGGCTTTTAGATGATGAGGACCTTACCTCCATGTCTTTTGGACAGGACCAGAACAACAAAGGCTTTGACCGCCTGCTTAAGGGGCATCTTAAAGCCGCCGAAGAGGAATTCCTTCTTGCAAGCCAGCTGGATGCGGGGCTGTACCCGGCACTCAACAATCTGGCGGCCATAAACATCATGTCTAAAGAACTTGACAGCGCACTGCCCCGCCTTTTTGAGGTTTCCAGCCAGGATGGCGGCAGTCCGGCCTACAGGAACAACCTTGGGGTCTGCTATCTGCTAAAGGGCGACCTGTCTTCGGCCGAAAAAGAGTTCAAAGCAGCCCTTAAGAACGATAAGGATTTTGGTCCCGCCAACCTTAACCTTGGGGACCTGGAAATGAAGAGAAATAAGATAAAGGAGGCGCTTACCTACTATAAAAAGATCGGCAGGTTCGATCCGCTGTTCGAGACGGCGTCAAGAAGGCTGCAATACTGGACGGTATAAAAAGGAGGCAGGAAAATGAAGATAGCCATGTGCGTTCCTTTCTTTTTCCCTCATTTCGGAGGGACCGAAAAATATGTGAAGGACCTTTCGCTTGAACTGGTATCCAGAGGCCACGAAGTGACCGTCATCACCAACAATGTCCCCAAAGAAGCGGGCGCTCCTTCAAGAGAGAACATGGAAGGCCTGAGCGTTATCCGTCTTGATGCAATGAACTTCATCTATCTTCCGGTCTCTTTCAAGTTCAATCTTTCGATGCTCAAGGGATTTGACCTGGTCCATTCCCACTGCCCCGCGTTCGGTTTTACAAGGGCGATACGCAACAGGCTCAGGGTCCCGCACATCGTTACCTATCACTGCGACACCACAATATCCGAGAACTTTCTGGGAAGAAAAATGCCCAAATGGCTGATCAAATCGGTCGAGGAGCTGACCAACATGTACGCGAGGTGGGTGCTGCCAAAGGTGGATGTGATAATCAACACTACCGAAAGCTATGCTTCCACATCTCCGGTCATGAAAACCCTTCCGCATAAGGCTGTCCCAATAGGGATACATTATGAACTGTTCGACGCTTCAGCTAAGAAGCAGGGCCTTTCAGAAGCTTCCCGCGACAGGAAAAAAGTCCTGTTCCTGGGAAGGTTCGCTTCCAACAAAGGCATAGACTACCTTGTCAGGGCTATCCCTCTTGTCCTCAAAGAGGTGCCGGACGCCAAGTTCGTCCTTTGCGGCGACGGGGAAGAAAAACCGCATATAGAGGAATTTATAGACAAAGTCGGGGTAAGGTCTCATATAGAGTTCCGCGGCAAAGTGAACCTTGATGAGATGGTTCAGCTTTATTCAACCGCTGCCATGTATGTCTTCCCATCAATAAACAGGCTTGAGGCTTTCGGGATAGTTCAGCTGGAGGCCATGTCGTGCAGCACTCCCGTTATCGCATCCAACATACCCGGCGTCAACAATGTGATGGAGGTCGGAAAGAGCGGCCTGCTGGTGGAGCCCAGGGATATCGAGGGGCTGTCGGCGGCTATCATCAAACTGCTTAAAGACCCTGAACTGGCAAGGAGCATGGGGGTAAGAGGCCGTCAGCTGGTTGAAACAAAATACAATTGGAAGACTATCGGCGATCAGATAGAAGCGATCTATCTTGAAGCACTGAAAGGCAAAAAAAAGTGAAGGTCCTTGTGACCGGCGGCGCCGGCTTTATAGGGGGCTGCACCGTAAGGGACCTTTTGAAGAGCGGACATGAGGTGTTGGTTTTTGACAACCTCTGCTGCGGGCACAGGCAGATCCTTCCCAAAGGTATCGAGCTTATCATCGGGGACATCAGGGAAGAAGAAAGCATAAGGAAAGCCCTGTCCGGCCGCGGGTTTGACGCGGTCATGCATTTTGCGGCTTTCACGATCGTTCCCGAATCCGTGGAGGACCCCGCCAAGTATTTTGAGAACAATGTCCGGGGCTCGATAAATGTGATGAATGCAATGGCAAAGGAAGGAGTTGGGCTCTTTGTGTTCTCCTCTTCTGCCGCGGTTTACGGAGCACCCAAAAAGATACCGATAGTTGAGACAGAGCCTACTCTTCCGGAAAATACTTACGGCCAGACCAAACTTACGATAGAGGAATATCTGAAATGGTACGAAGCCCCTTACGGGATAAAGCATGTTTGCCTAAGATATTTTAATGCGGCCGGAGCCGATCTTGAAAATGATATCGGGGAGGACCGGGAGGTTGAAACACATCTTATCCCGCTGGTGCTTCATGCCGCTTCCGGCGCCAGAAAAGATGTCAAGGTGTTCGGCACCGACTACCCGACCCCGGACGGCACCTGTATCAGAGACTATATACATGTAAAAGACCTGGCATCAGCGCATGTTCTTGCCCTAGAAAAACTCTCAAAAACTAAGCAGAGCGCTGTCTACAATCTTGGGTCGGAGAGCGGGTTCTCGGTAAGGCAGATAGTGGAAGCCGCAGAGAAGATAACTAAGAAAGGCATAAATGCGGTGGACTCTCCCAGAAGGGCAGGGGACCCTCCCGCCCTGATAGCCAGTTCCGCAAAGATAAAAAGCGCCCTGGGCTGGCAGCAGAAGCACTCCACTATAGAAAAGATCATATCCGATACCTGGGAATGGCATTTAAAGCACCCGCAGGGATACAAAAAGTAAGCGGCAAGGAGGGGTTCAGTGAAAAAGAAGATATTCTATCTGTTCTCTGACACGGGAGGAGGGCACCGCAGCGCTGCCACCTCGCTGATGAGGGCCGTTGAAGAGCTGGAAGGAAAGAACGCGCCCCTTCAGGAAATGGTGGATGTGTTCTCTGAATGCAGTAAGTTCCTCAACCTATTTGCAAAGCTTTACGGGCCTGTGATCAAGTATTCCCCAAAAATGTGGGGAGTGCTCTATTACTGGCTTAACGACCTTAAGAAGCTGCAAAACCTTGAAAAGATCGCAAGGCCCTTTATCGTTAAAGAACTGGCCGCGCTTTTGAGCAAGAGAAAACCGGATGTTGTAGTGTCGGTCCATCCCATGTTAAACCACATAACGGTGGCGGCAATGCGGCAGGCGGGCAGAGTGGTCCCCATGATAACGGTGATCACCGATCCGGTCAGCATTCACGCGGCCTGGGTCTGTCCGGAAGTGGATCTCATAATAGTGGCCACCGAAAAAGCCAAAGAGCTTGCCGTAAAATACGGCGCCCCGCCATCCAAGGTCAAACTTATCGGGCTTCCCATAGATCCAAAGTTCAGCAGGCCGTCAAAAGAAAAAGGCAGGCTGCGCTCGGACCTGGGGCTCTTTCCCAAATTGTTCACCGTGCTCATGATGGGCGGAGGAGAGGGCGGCGGCAGCATCTACGAGACGGCGGCGGCGCTCAACCATTCAAAAGTGCAGGCTCAGCTGATAATAGTTGCCGGCAGGAACGAAAAATTGAAACGCAGGCTGGAAAAAGCCGCGCCTAAGTTCCGGATGCCGATGAAGGTCTACGGCTTTACCAACGAAGTGCCGGACCTGATGAGCGCCTCCGACATCATAATAACAAAAGCCGGGCCGGGCTCTATAGCCGAAGCCCTTGCCAAGGAGCTTCCCTTGATAATCACCAGCTGGCTGCCCGGACAGGAAGAAGGCAATGTTGAATTTGTCCTGAAAGAAGGGCTTGGTGTAGTTGCAAAGGACCACAGGAAGATATCAAAGGTCGTCACCAGCATCTCCAGGCCGCAGACCTACGCCAGGTATTTAAAGAATATCCGCCGCGCCAGCGACCCCAAAGCAGGCTTTAAGATAGCCAAAACGATCCTGAGCTTTCTCCGGTGAACATTTACATCCAATTCGGGAAATGATATTCTAAAGAGCGGGAGGTCCAATAATGAAGAGAGCGTTGGTATTAATTCTTGCGCTGTGTCTGATGTCCTGCCCCGTTTCTGCGGCGGCAAAGAGCATTAAAGGAAAAAAAGCGGAAAAACCTTCGATAGAAGAGTTCCGTTTCAGGGATGTGCCTGACACCCACTGGGCCGCAAAAGCGGTCTATCGTCTGGTAAAGATGGGAGTGACCCAGGGTTATCCCGACGGGACCTTTAGAGGCAACAAGAACATCACCAGGTTCGAGACCGCCCTGTTCCTTTCCAAGCTTGCCGACAGCACCGGCGCCGCGGGGATGGAAAAGCTTTCGGCGGAACTGAGGTCCGAACTCAAAGAACTGAAGGCCGAGATGGAGGAGCGCAATCCTTACAGATTGTCCGGCTATTATGAAACAAAGATGTTCATCGGCAATGTGCTTGCCAACAATAACACGGGGGCTCCGCACGGACCGGTCATAAATTACAGGGTAAAAACTGCTCTTGAGTCCTCTCCGAGGCCCGACAGCTCTCTTAAGATAAACCTGGACACCATGGACGCCGGCTACTACGGAGGCTACCAGGATATCGCCACTAAACTTTTTGATATCGAAGGCGTACTTAAGATGGACGCTCCCATCCCGATGGTGTTCAAGGCCACCAGCGGCCCCGGTCCGCAGCAGCATCTTTACAACAGCCCGGTAATGCCTTCGGAATACGGGATAACCTATGTGAGGCCCTATAACAGCCTGGGAGTTTCTGCCAAAGTTTATGGTTCGGATCTTGGCTTTTCCTACACCGCGCACAATGTCAGCACCAACGACGCGGTCACCCCGGGACAGGTGGGAGCGGGACAGTACACGGGCTCGCTTGCATGGGACACAAAACTTCCTGTCATTAACAGGACAAGAGTTACACTGTCAGGCGATTACTTTGTGAAAGACAATACAGCCGGACAGCTGGCTTCTTTTATGCCAAAAATAGAACTTGCCTCCGATCCGTCCGAAAAAGTAAAATTCTCTGCGACTGTGGCGGGAGGGGCGTTTAGGTCATTTACGCATTCAAACCTCATGCTGAAGGCCGGGCTTGCGCTGCTGGACCATTTCAATTCCGGGACCACGGCAGACATACAGCTGTTCCTTGTTGGAGGAAGGTATCTTACCGAGCCGCAGCAATTGGACCAGTGGTCGCTCATAGGTTACGATCCGTTTGACAGGCCCAGGGTGAACGGGGCAAGGGCCATCCAGGCAAAGATAACGCAAAGACTAGCGGACTCGCTTTCTCTGGGATTTAAGGGGAATATAGACCTGTCCTCAGATTACATGTACGGGCCGGGACATCTTAACTCAAGAATGACCTATGAGGCAGGCCTAAATATGGGAGATCCAGAAGGCTCCGTTGCAACTATTTCCTACAGGCTTGATATGGACCCCAATTCAGCAACTCCGAACACCGATCTTCTGATGTTCGGGCTCTCAAGCAGTTTTTAGCGGATGCAGGATACAGGCTTCAGGATAGAAAAGATCCTGAAATATGACAGGGTTTCCTCCACCAACGATGTCTGCCTTGAACTCATAGAAAAGGGCGAAAGGGAAGGGACCGCAGTGATCGCCCTGTCCCAGACGGGAGGCAGAGGAAGGAGGGGCAGAGCCTGGGTCTCACCTGAAAATGCAGGCTTATACCTTTCTTTCATTATGTCCGCTCCCCAAACCTACCCTCAGGGATTAGTTCCGCTGGCTCTTGCTCTATCCACTCTAAGGTGCGTGAAACAAAGAGCAGGCGCCGGATCTATCAAATGGCCCAATGATGTCCTTCTTAACGGCAAAAAGGTCGCTGGCTGTCTGGCCGAGGCAAGAAAAAAATTCATAATTGCCGGTATCGGGGTCAACCTGAACAATGAACCGCTCTCATTTCCTGAGCCTATAAAAATGACCGCCACCTCGCTTGAGATAGAAACGGGCCGGACGCAGGACAGGGAAATGTTCGCTGTCCTTTTGCTGTCAGAATTGGGGTCGGTATTTAGCGGGCTCGAAAAAACCGGCTCTGCGGATCTTCTTAAAGAACTCAAGACCTCATGCTCGACCCTTGGGACCAGCAGGCAGTATCTGGGCAAGGACGGCCCTGCCACCGGGACCGCAAGGGACATTGACAGCTCCGGCGGATTGATTATAGAGCGAAGCGATGGTAAAATTGAAGTGATATACTCGGGAGAGTGAACAAATGGCGGTAAGAGGCCTCAGAGGCGCGATAACGATAGACAAGAACGAAAAAGATGCGATCATCTTTGCAACGGAGATGCTGCTGGAAAAGATGATCTCTGTCAACAAGATCAAGGTAGAGGACATTGCCAGCATCATTTTTACAGTGACCCAGGACATAACAAAGGAATTCCCAGCCCTTGCGGCACGGGAACTGGGCTGGCTTTATACGCCGCTCATCTGCTGCGTGGAGATGGAAAGGGAGGGCAGCCTGAAAAAATGCATCCGTGTCCTGGTCCATTTGAACACGGACAAAAAGCAGAACGAAATAAAGCATGTTTATCTTGGGGGCGCAAAAGCGCTGAGGCCTGACCTTGCGAACCCCAAAAAGAACGAGTATTACACGAGCGAGTAAAGGGAAGGCAGCCAACAATGATAATAATAATGAAGCCCGGGGCAAGCGACGATCAGATAAACGGCGTTGCCGATAAACTTAAGGGGTTGGGCTTTGGAATTCATCTTTCAAAAGGGGTCGAGCAGACCATAATAGGCGCGATAGGGGACAAGACCACTCTGCAGGTAGAGACGCTCCAGATGATGCCCGGCGTATCAAAGATCGTTGCCGTAAGAAAACCCTATAAACTTGTAAGCCGGGAGTTCCATCCGCAGGACAGCGTGATAAATGTTGGGGCCGGACTAAAAATAGGGGCAGGATGCCCGGTGGTAGTTATGGCAGGCCCATGCTCGGTAGAAAACAGAGAACAGATACTGGCCACGGCCCGCGCGGTAAAAAACGCCGGCGCGCATATGTTAAGAGGCGGGGCTTTTAAGCCCAGGACTTCTCCCTACAGCTTTCAGGGCCTCGGGGAAGAAGGTCTTAAACTCCTTAAAGAAGCCAAAGAAGAAACGGGGCTTCCCATTGTTACCGAGGTTATGGACACCAGGGATGTTGCTTTGATAGTCAAATATGCTGACATGCTGCAGATAGGCGCAAGGAACATGCAGAATTTTAACCTGCTCAAGGAAGTTGGAAAGACCAAAAAGCCGATCCTGTTAAAAAGAGGCCTTAGCGCAACGCTGGAAGAACTGCTGATGTCCGCCGAGTACATAATGAGCGAGGGAAATAAGAATGTGGTCCTTTGCGAGCGGGGCATCCGCACTTTTGAGACATATACCAGGAACACTTTAGACCTCAGCGCTGTGCCTGCCATTAAAGAGCTCAGCCATCTGCCTGTGGTGGTGGACCCGAGCCATGCGGTAGGCAAATGGAGCCTGGTCTCATCCATGAGCAAAGCCGCGGTGGCCTCCGGCGCCGACGGGCTTATGATAGAGGTCTGCCCCAAACCGGAAGAGGCTTTTTCTGACGGCGCTCAATCACTTACGCCGGATAATTTCTCAAAATTGATGGAAGAGCTTAAGACAGTTGAGAGCGTTTCAGACAGGAGCAGATAGCCTCTTTTAGCTGCGCAAGCCCCTCTTTTTTTAAGGCGCTGATCTCTACCGCAGGACTGTATTTTTCGAGCAGCTTTTTTTCGACCATGCTATCCGGTCTGTCCCGCTTATTGAATACGGTTATGATGGGCTTATTGATCGTTTTGATCTCCTCCAGCACTCCGTAGACGGCGTTTATCTGCCCCTCTATGCTGCTGCTTGAGGAGTCCACCACATGCAAAAGCAGGTCCGCGTCCGATACTTCTTCGAGCGTGGCTTTGAAAGCATCTATAAGTTGATGAGGCAGTTTTTGGATAAAGCCCACAGTATCGGAGAGCAGTGCGTGCAGGTCCCCGGGAAGATACAATTTTCTTGTCGTGGTATCCAGCGTGGCGAACAATTTATCCTCTACCAGGACCTCCGACCTTGTCAGCGCGTTCATAAGCGAAGATTTTCCAGCATTGGTATAGCCGACAAGCGAGATCGCAGTAACCCCTGAAGATTTTCTGGACAGGTTCCTGGTGTGCCTTGTTTTTTTGAGAGTTTCAAGCTCTCTTTTTAACTCGGCCACTCTTTTCCTGATCTTTCTTCTGTCCTCTTCCAGCTTTGTTTCCCCCGGGCCCCTGGTGCCGATGCCTCCTCCCAGACGGGACATCAGTATGCCTTTCCCCGAAAGGCGGGTCAAAAGGAACTGCGACTGCGCCAGCTCTACCTGAAGCCGGCCTTCGCGGGTATGCGCATGGCGGGCAAAAATATCGATAATAAGTTCCGGCCTGTCCACCACTTTTACACCGATGGCTTCTTCAAGGTTCCTTTGCTGTGAGGCATGCAGTTCGTTGTCAAATATGATGAGGTTGGCTTTTCTTGCTTTTACCAGGTTCTTTAGTTCTTCCACTTTGCCCTTGCCGATGAAAGTTGTAAGGTCGGGTTTTTCTCTTCTCTGGACGATGGAGCCGGCGACAAAAGAGCCTGCGGTCTTTGCCAGGAGCGCAAGCTCTTCCATAGAACTTTCGATGCTTATCTCGTCCTGCGGGAAGGCGACCCCCGCAAGAACAGCGGTTTCTGTCGTCATTAAGACAATCTTACTTCAAAAAGCCATTTAGCACAATCAAAAACCGGAAAGAGGCTTAAATATTTCCATCAATTCCAGAGGCTCGGCCACCTCTTGCAGGGTCAAATGTCCATTCAAGGTATTAATACCTTTTGCCAGTTCGGGGTACTGCTCAAAAGCGCTTTCCCAGCCCCCTGCCATGGCCAGGGCGTATGGAAGGGTCCTGGCAGTGAGAGAGAGGGTCGAGGTCCTCGCGTGCTTTCCGGGCATGTTGGCTACGCAGTACATGACGGTCCCGGGAGTATCTATGTCCCCGTAGCCATGGACCCTGCCTTCCCGGTCCACGATAAAAGTTGGCTTTTCGTGCGTGGTCGCCCTGGTGTGGGACGAGATCCCGCCCTGGTCCACTGCCACATCCAAGATGATCCTTCCGCTCTGCATTGCGTAGAAGTGATCGCTTCCGATCAAGAGAGGCGCCGGGGCCCCCGGCCTTAAAGCGGCTCCGATAGTTGTATGCGCCCAGTCAAGCCCTTCCGCTACCGCGGCTTCATTAGAGAGCCCAACCTCCACAAAATTCGATCCTTTTGCGGCACGGTGGCCAAAGGAAAGCAAGTCGAAATAATTGTCATTATTTGCGGCTAGCCTTTCCAGATTGTTCCAAACCCTGTCTTCATTGATGTCCAGTATCCTTATGTTGGCCCCCAGTTTAAGGGATATCATTGCGGCGTTGGCGCCGACATTGCCTCCGCCAAGTACCAGTATGTTCTGCCTTTCCGCTATTTCAGGTATCCCCGACATCAACAGCCCCATGGCGCCGTTCGGAGCTCCTATTGCCGAAGCTTCCATAGGCGCCATTCTTCCCGCTATCTCGCTCATACAGGCAAGCATCGGGATAGAGCCGTCCTCTTTTTGTGCCGTCTCAAAAGCAAAACCGCAAACGCCTGAGGCTGCCGTGTCCCTTGCCAGGTCCAGATCCGAGGCAAGATGAAGATAGGTAAAAAGCACAAGGTCCGGCCGGAGGAAATCAAATTCGTTGACCGGATAGCGCAGCGGCTCTTTTACCTTTATTACCATGTCCGCATTTTTCCAGACAGCTGCGGGGCCTGTCAGTATTATTGCCCCTGCATCATGATAGCTCTGGTTGCTGAAGCCGCTTCTTATGCCGGCATCTTTTTCCACATATACTGTCCTGCCCATGCGGATAAAAGCTGCCGCTCCGGCAGGTGTAACTCCCACTCTTCCTTCCCCCTGCTTGATCTCCCTTACAACTCCTATGTTCCTGATCTGAGGCAGCCTGCTGATAATGGGGCCCATTCCTGACATATCGTTTCTCCTTTGATCTTGAATGCGGACACAGATACATCGGACCTCTTATCAGGAAATTTCAGGGTACCTTCGGGTTTTTTGGAAAACGCTACTCGCTCTTGAGTGAGCGGCCCATCAGGCTGGGGATCGACTCAGCGGGTTTTTTGCCTTCAAGAAGGACTTTATACACTTCTCTTGTTATTGGTATCTCAACTTCAAGTCTTTCCGCCAGTTTTAAGGCGGAAACGGAGGTGTCAACGCCTTCAGGGATAGCGTTCATGCTCTTTTGAATTTCAACCAGGGTCTTTCCTTTTGCCAGCTGTTCTCCAACAGAATGGTTCCTTGAAAGGCTGCTCTGGCAGGTGGTTATCAGGTCTCCGATCCCTGACAGGCCGGAAAATGTTCCCTGTTTTGCTCCTGCGGCTATTCCAAGCCTCTTGATCTCGGCCAGTCCGCGTACTATCAAGGCTGACTTCGCGTTGCTGCCCAGAGCCAGCCCGTCGCAGATCCCGGCAGCAATAGCGATAACATTCTTAAGTGCTCCTCCGAGCTCGACGCCTATCACATCATCGCTCGTGTAGATCCTGAACTTTTCGGTGTTCAAGATCTCCTGCAGTATCTTTGCAGTGTTATCATCCGAAGAGGCTATGACAGAAGCCGCCGGAAGACCCTGTGCAATTTCTTTTGAAAGGTTGGGGCCGGAGAGGGCCGCGACATTTTCTGCCTTTAGCAGTTCCTTTATTATTTCGGACGGCCTTTTTAGGGTATCCTTTTCTATCCCTTTAGTAGCGCTAAGTATCATCACATCCTTTGAGACAACAAGCCCCTTATCTTGATAGGTGTTCCTAATGTGCTGACAGGGGATAACGCTTATGATAACTTTTGAGTTGTTAAAGCTTTCTTCAAGGTCAGCCGTTGCTGTTATGTTCTTATGGAGTTTTATGCCGGGCAGGAACTTTTTGTTCTCTTTTGAGGAATTAATATCTTGCACTGTCTGCTCTTCAAAACACCACAAAAGGATATCGAGACCTTTTTTTGCCAAAAGGTCCGCCAAGGTAGTACCCCATGCGCCGGCGCCGATGATGGAGACGGACCTACATTGGTTGTTGTTAATCATAGGATTGTTATAGTACCTTTGTAGAGACGCCCGTCGGGGCGTCTCTACGGCACGCCGGCGCATTTATCTGTTTTTCCACGATATCCTATTTTCCGTACCGTTTATCAATCGTTTGATATTAGGCACATGTTTATATATGACATACGCGGCCAGCAAAAGGATCCCCCACGCGTAAGGGGCGGGCTGCCTTGTCGAGAACATAAGTATAGAAAGAAATACCGCGCCCGTCATCGAGGCAAGCGAGACATAACCTGTGAGAGCGATTATTCCCATTCCAAGCGCAAAGCACAGAACAAAATTATAAGGCGCGATGCCAAAGACCACGCCCAACCCGGTCGCAACACCCTTGCCGCCTTTGAATTTGAGGAACACGGAAAATGTGTGCCCCAGTATGACGGCGGCGGCGCAGGCAATAACCACCATAGGTTTGTCCAGTAGGGGCAGGTCGCGACCTGCCCCTACCAAAGTCACCGCAACATAACCCTTGAAAAAATCCAGAAAGAACACCGCAGTCCCTGCGGCAGGGCTTATGGACCTCCACACATTTGTCGCCCCTATGTTGCCGCTGCCGACTTTGGTCAGATCTATGCCTTTGGCCTTTGCGACAATATAGGCAAACGGCACAGAGCCAATAAGATATGAAAGCAGAACGATTATTGCCGTAATTGTCATCCCCATTTACTGGTCAATTATACCATTTGTGGAAATGAAATCATCGGCATATATTAACGATAATTATATACAGGGGGGCGGTAAGCTAAATCCTGTCTCAAGGATTAGAATCTAATCCGGGTCGATTGAGAGAAAACACAAAAAGGAGAAAAACAAATGGCGCAATCAATTTCGTCAGTACCATTGTCGCAACCGATGTTGCAGCAGAGAGCAATCGCAACAATAGCAAAAAGGTCTCTATTGGATCCGGGAAGGCAGTTTCCCAGAATGACAAAACAAATTCCGAGCATGCTTGAGATTAAAACTAGTGAAGCCTGGTCAAAATCCTTGCCCTGTTTGCCAAAGCTAATTGAACGAATGTTAGAATTGATCAGGAAAAATCATGCAACGAAGCAAATAGAACAGACCGAACCCGCGGGAGATAAAACAGCTGTTCCTGTGCAGATGCCGGATTGCCCTTTGATAGAGTTTACAGTAGAAGAATAGAAGGATCAGAGCACAAGATAAAGCCCTCACCCGCCAAAGCGGGGGGGGCTTTTTGTTTGGGTTGAACACTTGCCCTAATCTCCCTAATAAACCCCCTCTTAATCTTCCCCTTGTCAGGGGGAGAGATCAAAACTCCCCTTGCCCTGAAAAGGGGAAGGGGGATAGGGTTTAAATCGAGCCGAACCTTCAGGTTCGGGTTTACGCAGGAAGCGTTGAACACTTGCCCTCCATAATGTAAAATGAACATATCGATGAAGATCGGAGGATTTAGATGTCTATAGCGGTCACAGAGCTTCGTCCGGGCACTACGATCGAGCTTGACAAACAGGTGTTTACCGTTGTCGAATACAACCACATAAAGATGGGAAGGGGCGGGGCGATAGTGCGCGTCAAGTTAAAGAACCTGGATACCGGCAACTCCACAGAAAAGACCTTTAAATCAAACGATAAAGTTGAAAGAGCACATATCGAAAGAAAACAGATGCAGTTCATCTTTATCTCAGGGGACGAATACAATTTTATGGATCAGGAAACCTTTGAGCAGTTCGCCCTTACAAAGGACATAATAGGGGACGCGCCCAATTATATAAAAGAAGGCGACATTGTCCAGATCAACATGCACGAGGGAAGAGTTATAGGGGTGGAGCTGCCGGCCTCGGTGGCGCTTAAGGTCAAAGAGACAGGTTCGGGCTTTAAAGGGGACAGTGTTTCAAATATAATGAAGCCGGCAACGCTGGAGACCGGGTTTGTGACGCAGGTCCCGATGTTCGTCAAAGAAGGAGAGATGGTCCTGGTCAACACAAAGACCGGCGCGTATATAGAACGGGCATAACCCTTCGACTCCCCCTCGACAGGCTCGGGGTCGCTCAGGGTAAAAAGGAGAATATAATGGACTTTGAACAGATAAAGAAGATAATAAAGATAGCGGAAGAATCCGATGTATCCGGCCTGAGCGTGGAAAAGGACGGGTTCAAAGTGGAAGTTAAGCGCGACAAAGGACAGATCCATGCAGTTCATGTAGCCCCCCAGCATCAGGTTGCTCACAAAGTTGAAGTTCCCGCAGCAAAAAAGGATGAGGATGAAGGGCTGCTTGCAATAACCTCGCCAATGGTCGGCACCTTTTACCGTTCGCCTTCTCCTGACAGCCCGCCGTATGTTGAGGTCGGTTCCCAGGTGGAAAAAGGTAAGGTGGTTTGCATAATAGAAGCTATGAAACTTTTCAACGAAATAGAATCCGAGGTAAGCGGAAAGATCGTTAAGATACTTGTCGAAAACGGCAAGAGCGTGGAGTTCGGGCAAAAGCTGATGCTTATCAAGAAACCGTAAGATGAGCCTGCTAAACCGCAGATGGTTCCAGTATCCCCTCCAGGACGATCTTGCTGCTAAAATTGCCGGAGAATTCAGCATTTCCAGAACAACCTCCCAGGTCATCATCAACAGAGGCATAAAGACAACAGAAGAAGCCGCTTCTTTTATTAATCCCAGGCTTTCTGGCTTGAGGGACCCTTTTGAGATACCCGGCATGAAAAAGGCCGCCGGCAGAGTGCTGCTGGCAAGGGACAGGGGCGAAAAGGTGACCGTCTACGGCGATTTTGATGTTGACGGGGTAACTGCCACGGCCATAGTGGTGCTGGCCCTAAGAAAACTGGGCATAGAAACCTCTTATTATATCCCGCGCCGCTATGGCGAAGGCTACGGAATGCACGAAGAAGCCGTTTCAAAGATAGCAGACGATGGGACAAAGCTGATCGTTACGGTGGACTGCGGCATAACCAATGCAAAAGAGATAGAAAAAGCATCCTCCCTCGGCATGGATGTGATAGTGACAGACCACCACAACATACCAAAAAAACTCCCAAAAGCCTTTGCAGTTGTGGACCCAAAAATGATAGACGGGCCCCATCCGTCAAAGAACCTGGCGGGTGCCGGAGTTGCCTTCAAATTTATCTGGGCCGTTTTTAAAGAAGCGGGGATAAAAGATACAGCACTTATAAAGGAATATCTTGACCTGGCGGCCCTGGGGACAGTTGCGGATGTGGTGCCGCTGACCCAAGAGAACAGGATAATAACCGTGGCCGGTATGAAAGCGATAAACGAGAACAAAAGAGTGGGCATCAAGCAGCTGATCGGGGCAGCAGGTATCAAGGGAAGCGTTACTTCGCATAAGATCTCCTTTATGCTGGCCCCAAGGCTCAACTCTCCCGGAAGGCTCGAGCATGCGGGACTTTCGCTGGAGTTGCTGCTTGAAGAGGACCCCGTAAAAGCAGGCGAGATCGCCGCAAGGATAAACAAGGTCAATTCACAAAGGCAGGAGATAGGAAGCCTTATAGGGGAAGAGGCGCTTTCTTCAGTCAGCGGCCACGAGAACAAAAAGCTGCTTGTCCTTTCTTCTAAAGGATGGCATCCCGGGGTGATCGGGATAGTGGCATCCAAGATCTGCGAAAAATTCAACCGGCCCGCCATCCTCATCGGCATACACGAGGACAAGTGCAGAGGTTCGGCACGCAGCGTAGAGGGCTGCGATGTTTACGGCCTTCTGGCTTCCTGCTCCGATCTTTTTATGGACTTTGGCGGACACAGAGATGCGGCCGGATTTGAGATGAAGGCCGAGAACCTGGAAAGGCTCAAAGAAAGGCTCTCAAAGGAAGTGGATTCCCATATTTCCATAGAAAATCTTGCGGCCAAGACAAAGATCGACTGTGAACTTGAAAGCAGGGACATCAGCCTTTCCCTGGCGCAGGAAATGGCAAAACTGGAGCCTTTTGGGCAGGGGAACCCCCATCCGGTCCTGATGAGCAGAGGATTGAAGGTCATAAGCAAAAAGGGAGTTGGGACCGCAAAAAGACACCTCAAACTGAAACTTACCGACGGCAGAGAGCTTTTTGAGGCTATCGGGTTCGGGATAGGGGACATCTCGGAAAAGATAGCCCCAAACTCTTCCTTTGACTTTGCCTACAGCCTAAAGGTCAGCGACTGGAGCGGCTATGATGAGCCGGAGCTGGAATTGATAGACATAAGGAGGCAAAAGCAATGAAGATACTTGTAATAGGTTCGGGAGGCAGAGAGGCCGCTCTTTGCTGGAAGCTGAAACAGAGTCCAAGATGCAGCAAACTGTTCTGCTCTCCCGGGAATGCAGGCACCCTAGCCTATGCCGAGAACGTTACTCTTAAGGACAACGAAGCTATACTTGAATTTGCCGAAAAGAACGGCATAGACCTGACCGTGGTCGGACCCGAGCAGCCGCTGGTGGACGGCATTGCAGACCTTTTTGAGGCAAAGGGCAGGAAGATATTCGGCCCCAGCGCCGCTGCCGCACAGATAGAGGGAAGCAAAATATTTTCCAAGGACCTGATGAAAAAATACGGAATACCAACCGCATTCTACGGAGCTTTCTCGTCTTCCAAAGAAGCCCTTGGATTTCTTGAAAATAAGAGATTCCCGATCGTAATAAAAGCCGACGGGCTTGCCGCGGGCAAAGGAGTGATAATAGCCGAAAACAGAAGCCAGGCGGAAAAAGCCGTAAAAGAGATCCTGGACGAGAAACAGTTCGGAGAGGCCGGGGCAAGGCTGATAATAGAAGAATACCTTGAGGGGGAAGAAGCCTCAATACTCTGTTTTACTGACGGAAAAACAATAGTGCCCATGGAATCTTCCCAAGACCACAAAAGGATCTTTGATCAGGACCAGGGGCCTAACACAGGCGGGATGGGGGCTTACAGCCCGGCTCCGGTAATAACCCCGGAACTCCTTAAAAAGATCCAAAAAGAAATACTGCAGCCGACCATAGATGCGATGGCAAAGGAAGGCTGTTATTACAAGGGAGTGCTTTACGCAGGGCTGATGATGACAAAAGACGGGCCCAAGGTGCTTGAATACAACTGCAGGTTCG
>Ga0265297_10002497_pt1 | contig 37180 bp, 44 predicted proteins | sample Munlanlwell13791_FD_192502 | JGI IMG/M metagenome (GOLD analysis project Ga0265297, IMG submission 192502) | Leachate microbial communities from a municipal landfill in Southern Ontario, Canada - Leachate well 137-91 | ecosystem: Engineered > Solid waste > Landfill > Unclassified | place... | reverse complement strand
TCACTACCCTCGTAATGCCTTCTGCCTTGAATATCTCAATCATCCGCGAAAATTCACCCAACCCCAGCCAGTAAACCTTATCAACCAAGGCATTAAGCCTGGGGTTGGTATCTTTTTTTATGGCAACCGCCACAACGCGGTTTCCTTTTTTGCGGGCTGCCTCGGCGAATAAAAGCGGGAACTTCCTGTTTCCGGCAATTAATCCGATTCTCTCCATGATTTATCAGTTATTTTCCTGGGATTCGCTGCTCGCTGCGTACTTGCGGCAAGAGGGGCTAAGCCCCCTTTCTGAATTCTTGGCGAAATCTAGAAGGTGCAGCATCTCGGCGGAAGGGCTGGTGATTTCCTCTTTAATCTTCTCCAGGGCATGATTCCTGCTTAAGCCGCTGTTAAAAAGTATCTTGAATGCAAGCTTCAGCTCGCGCATTGATTCCCTGGTGATATTATTGCGCCTTAACCCCACCAGATTCAAGCCGTAAACTCTGGCAGGATGGCCGTCGCAGGTAGAATAAGGGGGGATATCCTGGACTACTTTAGAGCACCCCCCGATTATGGAAATAGTGCCCATCCTAACAAACTGGTGTATCGCTACCAACCCGCCAACAACCGCCCTGTCCTCGATAGCGACGTGGCCGGCGAGGGTGCCGTTGTTAGCGATGGTGCAGTGATTTCCTATACGGCAGTCGTGCGCTATATGGCAATACGCCATGAAAAGGTTGTCGTCTCCTACAATGGTCTTTCCCCCTTCCCCGGTGCCGGGATTAAAAGTGCAATACTCGCGTATGGTATTGTTATTGCCTATCGCAAGGCAACTCTTTTCGCCCTTGAATTTCAAATCCTGCGGCTGGCTGCCGATAACTGCTCCGGTAAATATCCGGCAGCCTCTCCCGATAGCGGTATTGCCGTCCAGAAAACAGTGGGCGCCGATTACGGTGCCTTCGCCGACAGAAACACTATCCCCTATAATAGTATAAGGGCCGACTTCTACATCGTCGGCCAGCCTTGCTTTCTTAGAAACTACGGCAGTTGGATGTATCTTCATATCTTAATCTCCGGCAAGCGCAAACATAAGTTCGGCCTCTGCGACCAACTTGCCGTCCACCATTGCCCTGGTAGTGACCTGTCCGGTACGGGACTTAATCCTGCCGGCAATCGCCTCTAACACTAGGGTGTCCCCCGGCACTACGGTTCTCCTGAATTTGGCGTTATTAACCGCCATAAAATAAGCGATCTTGCCACGGTTCTCTTCGGGGGAAAGCATCATTACTCCTCCTACCTGAGCCATGGCCTCAATAATTAAAACCCCGGGCATTACGGGCTTGCCGGGAAAATGCCCCTGGAAAAAGTGTTCGTTGACGGTAACGTTCTTGACACCCACGGCGCGCTTTCCCTTTTCCAGGCAAATAATCCTATCCACTAAAAGAAAGGGGTAACGGTGAGGCAGTATCTTCATGATCTCTTCCGCCTCAATGGGGCTCCCTTGCTGGGGAGAAGAAGCAAGGGTTATCCCCGCGGCGTCATATCTTTGCATCTGCTGCTGAATTCTTTTGACAAGCTTAAGATTAAGCGGATGGCCGCTCCTTAATGCAATGACGTGTGCCTTGAGGGGCCGCCCCAGAAGATAGAGGTCGCCCATAAGATCCAGTATTTTGTGACGGACGCATTCATCCTCAAAGCGCAATTTATTCTTAATGACACCGGTCTTGCCCAAGACTAAGGTGTTGTCATAGTCAGCTCCTAATCCCATGCCCTGCTGCTTAAGAGGCGCTGCCTCTTCTTCCAGGCAGAAGGTGCGGGCAGAAGCAATCTCGGACTGGAATGCCTCCGCGGAACCAAGGTCTGCCTGTCTGAATTGGGCTTTAAGCATAGGATGGTTATAGCTTACGGTGTAGGAAATCCTGAATTCCTCCGAAGGCAATGCCATCACAGAAGCGCCTCCCTCATCCGCGGAAATGGCCTCTTTAAGGAAATAATAACGGCGGGGCTTATCCTGTTCTTTTATGCCCGCCTTAAGCAGGGAATCGGTAAAACTTAAGGCGCTGCCGTCCATTCCCGGTAACTCGTTATTATCAAGCTCTACCGTAATATTGTCTATCCCCAACCCGGAAAGCGCAGCCAGCAGATGCTCTATAGTATGCACCTCTGCCCGGTCTTTGCCGACAGAGGTACGCCGCGGGCTGCGAGATTGGGGCAGGATATTCTCTAAGGAAGCCTTGATAACCGGCCGGGAAGCCATGTCGCTGCGGATAAAGCTGACTCCGGAATCCGGCTCGGCAGGCTTGAATCTGGCCGAGACCTTGACTGCGGTATGAAGTCCTATGCCTTTTAAGGAAAACTCTTTTGCGATTGTCTTTTGCATATCTATCTTCATTATTGCCTTATCTTGGCCTCCAGCTCTGCGACCTTCTTTTTTAACTCCGAAATGGTATCATAGAGCCGCGGGAGGTTCTGTACGCAGGCGTTGACCTTGCGCGCCGTATCCGCAGGCTTGGCAGGATAACCCCAAACAGTCATGCCGGCCGGGATAGGCTTGTTTACCCCGGACTGCGCCATGGCTATGGCATTATCCCCTATGCTGATATGGCCGACCACCCCGACCTGGCCTGCCAGGATAACCCCGTTGCCGACAGTGACGCTTCCGGCAATCCCCACCTGGGAAACAATAATGGAATCCTGGCCGATTACTACATTATGGGCGATCTGCACCAGGTTATCAATCTTGGTGCCGCGGCCGATTACGGTCTTATCAAACCGCGCCCTGTCAATGGTAACATTAGCTCCGATCTCGACGTCATCGCCGATCTCGACCGTCCCAACCTGAGGAATCTTATGGTGGCGGCCTTCAACGGTAACAAAACCAAAACCGTCCGAGCCGATTACAGTTCCGCTATGAATAATTGCTCTATTGCCGATACTGATGCGCTCTCTGATAGAAACATTAGGGTAAATTACACACCCTTGACCTACTACGGTATCTTTTCCTATATAACATCCGGAGTATATTACCGTCCCGTCTCCTATTGAGGCGTTATCCGCTATCACGGCGCAGGGGCCGACCGCAACTCCTTTTCCTAACTTTACATCCCTGCCGATAACCGCCGAGGGATGGATGCCCTGTGGATGCCTTATCTCCACCGGTAGCACGAACGACACTATCTTGGTAAAAGCCAGGGAAGGGTTATCGGTGCGTATTATGGCCTTGGCGGATGAAGAGACCTCCCGGGAGGTTATTACCGCGGAGGCGTGCGTCTTCTCAAGGAGCGGCGCATATTTGGGATTAGCCAGAAAGGTAATATCTCCTTCCTCCGCCTCTTTTATTCCAGCTACCCCGCTGATAACTATGCCCTCATCCCCGACCACCTCGCCGTCAATGAGCCGGGCAATCTCCTTTAGGGTTTTCTCCCGAGGCATTATCTCTTACCCTTATTAAGGATATCGATAATCTTATCGGTTATATCAAGCCCCTTGGACTGATAGACCAATACGCGGTCGTTAAAAACAAGGGTGTAATTCTCTTTTTCCGCATACTGCTTTACCGCCAATTCAATATCCTTGAGAATCTCCTTCATCTTCTCATTCTGTTCCTTGCGCAGGTCGGTCTGCTGCTGACGGTCAAATTCCTGGAGATTCTTGATCTTGGATTCGAGGTCCTTCTTCTTGGATTCTTTTTCTCTGTCGCTTAAAAGATTGAGCTTATCCTGTAATTGCTTGACCTCATTGACCTTTTTATCCCTTTCCTTGCCATAGGCGTCTTCTTTGCCGCTTAAGACCTTGTCATAATCTTTGGTCTTGTTGTATTCGCTGAAGGTACGGCTCAAATCTACATAGCCGAACTTATCCGCGGCAAAGGCTGCCTGGGTCAAAACCGTCATTGCGAAAAAAGCCCCTGCTAAAACTACTGCTACCTTCTTCATCATACTCCTCCTTTTTAATCCTTAATTTTGTGTAACTATATGCGATAACTAGGTTTTTGTTCGAGGTTAAAATGTATTGCTCATGCTAAAATAAAACCGTCCGCTCCCCTTATCTTCCTCGCCGGGCTCTTTGTTAAAGGGGATACCGTAATCAAGCATCACAGGGCCGATAGGCGTCTTAATCCTGAAGCCAAATCCGGTGCCGCTCTTGAACCCTCCCGAACCGATATCGTTGGTTTTTGCCCAGACGTTGCCGGTATCAAAGAACACCGCTATTTTCAGGAAGCTGAAAATAGGGTAAGTATACTCGACGTTACCTATCAGCATGGAATTACCTCCAAGCGGATCATTGGATTTAGGGTCTATAGGGCCTATCTTTCTCTCGCGATAACCCCTGATGGTATAGGCGCCTCCGGCAAAGAACCTCTCGTATATGGGGATTTCGTTGGAATCCCCGTAACTGTCTGCTATGCCTACCCTTCCCCTCAATTCCAACGCCGAACCGCGGAAAAACGGGATGTAATGCGAAACCCGGCCGAAAAACTTCCAAAAGTCCTTATCACCTCCGAAGGGTCCTCCTGCGCATTCCAGCGAACCGGTAATAAGGTTGCCCCTGGTCGGGTCAAAGACGTTATCGCGGCTGTCATAGGTAAGCCCATATGTAAAGCTGCTGATAAGGTTGGAGCCCTCCTCCTTTTTTAAATCATCGGTGGCATCCGTATTGATATCGGAGATGTCGATGTTGTCAAGCCGATATGTGGCATCCTGCCGCAGGTATTCTGATATCTCGCTGCCAAGGCGCAGGTCAAATCCGGTGACTTCCTCGTCGTAACCGTATCCGGAGTCGCTGTCCCTTTCATGGTTGCGGTTATAGATATCGAACCCGAAGGAAACCGGATAATCAAAAAGCCACGGCTCGGTAAAGCTTATATCCATACCTTCGCTGATACTGCCTATTGAAGCGCGCAGCTTAAGGTTCTGGCCGCCACCGGTAAAATAAGGCCAGTTCCTCCAGTCAAAATTCTTCTGCTCTACCTCCACAAACCCTACAAGCTCGTCCACGCTGGAATAACCGCCTCCGAAACTAAAAGCCCCGGTCTTTGCCTCTTTAACCTCCACCAAAAGGTCCTTCTTATCCGGCAACGGGGTATTCTCAACGTCGTAATTAATCTCCTCGAAGAACCCGAGGTTCTGCAGCCTTTCCTTGCTGCGCCTGAGCTTCTCGCCGTCAAACTTGTCTCCCGGCTTGATGCGCAGCTCACGGCGTATTACCAGGTCCTTGGTCTTGATATTGCCGCGGATTTTAATCTTGTCGACATAGCAGATTTGATTCTCGACGATATTATATACGATGTCCACCCTGCCGATATCGGCATTGAATGAAACCGCCTCCTGGACCTGGCAGGCGATGTATCCCCGGTCAAAATACAGCCCTTGGATATTGGCGATGTCCTGCCTCAACCCCTCCTGGCTGAAGACCTTGCCGGTGGTGCAAAAGGCGAGACGGGAGAGGATGTCCTTGGTGGAGATATCCTGATTACCCCCGATAGTTACGTTACCCACGAGATACTTCTTCCCTTCATTAATCTTGACGATGACATACAATAGATAAGGCCTCTTGGCATCAGGCTTGACTTCATAGCTTGCCTCCACATCGGCAAAACCGGCATTGCGATAGAACGATTTTATGCGCTCGATGTCCTCTTTGAGCACGTCTTCTTTGAGCACGCCGGCGTTAAAAAGCCAGGCCCGCTTGGTCTTCATAACCTTAAGGATGCGCTTGTCGGGAAAGGCATTATTCCCCTCGACGAGAATATTCTTAATCCTTACCCTCTTGCCTTCGTTTATGATAAAGCGCACCTTGGCCTTACTGGTCTCCTTGGTAATATCTACCTGGTATTTAATATCAACCTGGCTGAAGCCCGTCTTCTCATAGAGCTTCTGCAGGATGTGCACGTCCTCGCCGAGGCTGGGGTAATCCAGGTATTGCCCTTCCTTGGACTTCAACTGCGCCTTTATCTTATCTTCCTTCATCGTAAGACGGCTTATGCCGAAAAAGCTGATATTCTCGATAATGGGCCGTTCCGTGACGTTAATAACGACCTTGACGCCCTCTTTATAGTCCTCGGCGTTAATCTTGATATCGCTGAAGAAACCCAAAAGATACAGCCTTTTTAAGTCGTCGTTTATGATGTTCTCGCGGTAAGGGCCGCCGATGCGCGTCTTCATCTTGGAGATAATGGTATTGGTGCTGATGTTTTTGTTGCCAGTCACCTCGATGGCGGTGACGGTCTTAGGGCGAGCGGCCTCTGTTGCGGAAGATTCCTGAGGAACCCCTGTTGCCGGTTCCTCCGCGGCAAAAACTACTGCCGCCGTCAGAAAAAGAGCGGCGCTTAAAAATAAAAAAATACCTCTGGATGTATGTCTCTGCATATAGTTAAAACCCGCCTAAATTAATTCAGTATATCATATTCTATTTGGGATGCAAATCATTTTTTAACTGGTCGTTACGCATCATCTGCGTAAATACATCTACCAGCCGCGGGTTAAAAGAAGTCCCCCTGTTTTTGAGCAACTCGTTTATGGAATCCCCGGTTGAGAATGCTTCTTTGTAATCCCTGCCTGTAGTAAGCGCGTCATAAACATCGGCAATGGAAATTATCTGGCTGGCCTCGGGTATGGCGTCTGCGGCCAAACCGTAAGGATACCCTTTGCCGTCCCATCTTTCGTGATGGTACATAATCCAGGGGAGTATTTCCTTCAGTTCGTTTAGCGGCTCCAGTATCTTTACCGCGATAAGCTCGTGTTTCTTGATGAAATCGTATTCCTCTTCGTTAAGGCCGGTCCTTTTATGCAATATGCTGTCCGGAATGCCGATCTTGCCCAGGTCATGCAGCAGGGCGGCCTTATGCAGCTTCTCCTTCTCCTCGTTATTCCAACCCAATCTCTCGGCTAATCTCAGGGAATAATTGGCTACCCGTTGGGAGTGGCCCTGTGTATACGGGTCACGCGCCTCAAGGGCATTAACCAGGGAGGCAATAATCTCAAAGAATGCCTGTTTGGTCTTGGCGTGTTCTTTCCTGAGATTCTCTATTAATACCAGCAGCTGACGGTTCCTCTCCTCAACATCTTCTCCCAGGCTGTCCAGGAACTGCCCCTCATCATTGGTGTTTCTTAGGTAGGAGCCCTTAAGCAACTCCGAGAGGTCATTGTCCTTCAACAAAACCACCCCCCCTTTGCTCTTCTCAAGCTCCGAGGATAAAACCGGCAGCAGTTCCCGCAGTTGATATTCTTTTTTGAACCTCAGATAAATAACCTTTATATCCGGCAAGATACCCTTTTCTTTAAAAAGGGTTACCAGTCTGTTGTGCAATGAGCCTGCAATTGTCTCCATCCTGGAAGGGGCCCCTACAATACAACCGACCAATTCATCCTGCCCATACGCCGACCAGAAACTCCCCTTGAGGCTTACGGCGCTTACGAGCTGACGCCAGATCTCTCTTACGCTCTCCAGCGGATAATCCTCCAGTTCTTCCGTAAAGGAACCAAAATTTATAAAAATGAGGTAAAAATCCCGGCGGAAATAGATCTTCCTGAGCTCCAGTTCCAGGCGGTAACAAAAATACCTTAAGGTGAATACGTTCCTTAGCGGGTCGATGGTTGCCCGGTATTTTATCTTTAAAAGGCGACTTAAGAAAGAAAGGTATTTATAAAGGCTGGCTGCGATAAAAAATACCATCCCGCATATGATAACGCGGGAATAATCGAACCGGATGCCCCGGAGGTTAAGCAAGACCGCCAGCCAGAAATTCAGAAGAAACACCCCCAGGGTAAAAAGCATGCCGCTTAAAAAACCGCTGTGGCTTAGGATGTAGGAAATAACGAGGAGCGAAAATATCAGCAGCACAGGATTCAAGAAAGACAACCTGCGCATGAAACGGCCGCTAATAATATCTGCCGCTCCGTTAAGATGCAGGAGCCCTCCGGGCATCTCTCCGACGGGAGTAAGATACTGGTCGTGGAAGATGGCGGATGCAGGGTAAACCAAAACCAGGCTATCCTTCAAAAAATCATTTCCGTATTTCTGCTTGAGGGAGCCGATATTATCAAGCACGTCATAAAAACTCACCCTCGTGATATCCTTGCCCTTCAGGAGGTAATTGATAAAAAAGGTCTTATCTTCGGCAATGGGCATCGTTGCGACTAACTCCTTGGGGTTGCGTCTCAAAAAAGAGCTGGCCAGCATTACTGAAAAAGAATAGTAGGTATCTTCTCCGAGGGAAATATAACTGCGCAGCCTGCGCACCCGGGAATCGCCATCCTGGGGGGTGTTGACCATGCCGGCGAGATATTTTACCTCCTTGTCCCGGCCGAACGGCAATACCGGCCGGCCTTTCTTATAATCAAACAGATAAGCCAGGGTTACAGCACATGAGGCGTTATTGAGGGCTGATTTTAAAGCGTCGTCGTCTCTGGATTCGGATTCTCCGGAAAATACGAAATCAATACCTGCGCTCTTGACATTCTCTCTATCGAGAACCTTAATGAGCGAGGCGTAGATTGACCTCCGCCACGGCCAACGCGAAGGAGATTTATTCAGAGAATAGTCGTCGATCTCAATACCGACAATCTTCAGGCGGGCCGCATTGCGGCGGGAAAGATTATAGACATACCACGAGGAAATGTCGTCGATGCCAAAGGATACCTTTCGGGGAGCGACGGCGGGAAAGAAATAAATAATAAAAGCGATGCAGGAGCCCAGCAGGAGAAACTTTAAATATCCGTTCTTATTTTTCAATGCCTATGGTCACAAATATAAAACTGCTATTGGCTTGCGTCCTGGGGCTGCGATTCGGCGCCACCCGCGGTAAATCCAGGGCAAGGACAGGAAGTCTGATAAAACTTACCCGTATTGTCCCTGCACCAACAGGTCCCTTCTCCCTCTGATGAGCCTCCCTGCAAAATCTCTTTTGAACCTGAAGCGGCTGCCGAACCCTCCTCAACATCAGTGCTGTAGGTAATGTTTGCTACACCTGCCGAGCCTCCGGTAAAAGTAGCGTTGGAGCCGCCGGCAGAGGCAGCTTCCGAGCCGCTGGTAGAGCCGCCGGCAAAGGCAGCACCCTCTTCACCTTCAACATCTATTAAAGCGTTTACGTCTTTATCCGTCTGGAATGAAGTCGAAGACGTCAGTGCCCTGACAATATTGGAAAAGGAAAGAGGTACGCTTTGAGACGCAGAAAGCAAGGTGCCGCTAACCAGATATATCTGGCCATCCTTGGATATCGTTATGGCATAATTCTGCTGTTGAGCTACATTCTTACGGTAAATATGCCTATTGCTCAACTGGGAAAGACTGCTGAATTCAGGCGTATCGCAGTCGCCGAGCAGGATGGCGGTGGATGCGATCTTTTTATAATCCTCTTTCTTCATCTTGGCCAAGGCGCTATTTATTCCGTAAGATACCCCGCCATGCTCTAAAACGGCGTAATCCTTGGGGCAGACCAGCACCCTGTGATTACCGCGGACAAGCTGCTTTACGAAAGGCGTTACCGGCGCAGCATAAAGAAGATTATTATGGTTCATAAGGTCGGTGACAAAATAAGCCAATCTTATGCGCCAGGCCCCCTTTTCCTGCAGGATACGGGCAAAGGCCTTATCAATAGTCTCGTTCGGTATTTCGCTAAGGCTGGCGGGCATGGTGTCATGGTCAATGGCATAGATGTCCAGGGCCTGCTCTAGGGTTTTGAGGTTTGTCTGGCAGACCTTGGCCTTTTGAGTTTCAACGAAATTCTGGTAACTGGGGATGCCGATACTGGCTAATATGCCGGCTATTATGATTACCACCATCACCTCAATCAACGTGAATGCCTTTTTTTTCATCTGCTCCTCCCCTTGCTTAAAATCTCCTGAAACCCGTGCTATTCCAACCGCGCGGCATTCTCGAAACGGGTATATTCCTTGATAAAAGAAAGCTTCACCGACCCGACCGGACCGTTACGCTGCTTGGCAATGTTAACCTCCGCAATCCCCTGATTGTCGGAGGTGGGATTATAATACTCTTCTCTTAAGATCAACACTACCACGTCGGCGTCCTGCTCGATAGCGCCGGACTCCCTTAAATCCGACAGCTGCGGACGGTGGTCGGTGCGCGACTCCACTGCGCGCGAAAGCTGACTGATGGCTATCAGAGGAACGTTTAATTCGCGGGCAAGGGCCTTTAGGGAACGGGAGATCTCGGAAATCTCCTGCTGCCTGCTTTCAGAATTCCCTATCCCGCGCATCAACTGCATGTAATCCAGGATAATGAGCTTAATGTCATGCTGTGATTTGAGCCTGCGCGCCTTGGCGCGTAATTCCATTACCGATATCGCCGGCGTATCATCGATAAAAATGGGCGCCTCGGAAAGCTTACCCGCTGCTGCAGTAAGCTTAGGCCAGTCCGAGGTTGCCAGATACCCCGTCCTAACCTTATGGGCGTCAACCCTGGCATGGGAACAGAGCATCCGCTGCACCAACTGGTGCTTTGACATCTCCAGGCTAAAGATTGCTATGGGCACTTTATCCACTACCCCGGCGTACTCGGCAATGTTTATGGCTAGCGCGCTCTTGCCCATTGAAGGCCTACCTGCGATTACGATAAAATCCGAAGGCTGCAACCCCGCGGTCTTGATATCAAAATCAACAAAACCGGTGGCGATGCCGGTTACGTGGCTCTTCTTTTGATAGAGGATGTCAATGGTCTCTATGTTATCCTTGATGATATCCTTAAGGTATGAATGCGCGCCCTGGGGCTTCCTGTCACGAACCTCAAAGATAAGGTTCTCAGCCCTGTCTACTATCTCATCGATGTTACCCTCGCTTTCAAAACAAAGAGAGATTACCCGGGTAGCATTATTAATCAGCGCCCGCAGTATCGCCTTGCCCTTAACGATCTTGACGTAGTGCGAGATATTGGCGGCGGTGGGAACAGTATTGATGAGCCCGCTTAAGAAGCTTGCGCCGCCGACCTCTTCCAGGATGCCTTTTTTCTTGAGCTCATCGGTCAGGGTTATGAGGTCGACTGCGCGGTTATTGTTGTAGAGGTCCAGGATTGCTCCGAAGATCCTGCGGTGGCTATCCTTGTAGAAAAAGTCCGTTTCCAGCGACTCGATGGCCACGGCAATGGCGTTTTCATCCATCAGCATCGAGCCTAAAACCGCCATCTCGGCTTCCAGGTTCTGGGGCGGGAGTTTTTCCAGGATTGTATCGGATACCTTTAGCGCATCCATAGACTTCGTTTGGGGCTTTGAGAGTGAACTATTTCTTGACGACCCAAAGTTTTATTTTAGCGGAAAGGCCGGGATGCAGATTAACCAAAACCTCGAATATGCCCAGGGTCTTGATGGCATCATCCATAACGATAAAACTCTTATCGATATCGAAGCCTTCCTCTTTTAAGGCGGCTGCCACATCCACTGCGGTTATGCTGCCGTAGAGCTTCTCGTCCTCGTGCGTCAGGACTGCGATGGTGAGAGAGAGATTCTCCAACTTTTCTCTAATCGCCTCGGCTGCCGACCTGGCTTTCTCCATATCCTCTAGCCTCTTCTGTTTATCTGTCTCCAGCCTTTTAAGAGCAGCGGAATTAGAAGGCACTGCCAGGCCGCGCGGGATAAGGAAGTTGCGGCCAAAGCCATCCTTGACATTAACTACCTCTCCTGCCTTCCCGAGTTTTTCTACGTCTTTAATAAGGATTATTTCCATGGCGTTACTTCCTCAACTGCCGGTTCATGCTAATTTGAAAGGAGCGCTAAAAAACGCGCCCTCTGTATCGCCTCGGCCAGCCTGCGCTGATGCTTGAGGCAATTGCCCGAAAAACGGCTGGATACAATCTTGCCTCTTTCCTTTATAAAAGACTCCAAACCTCTTACATCCTTATAATCGATGACCCTGTTTTTATCGGCGCAAAAGCGGCAGATTTTCTTTCTGGCAAATAACTTTTTCCTCGCCGTCTTTGGCTTGCGGGTAAATTTACCCTTGGTTAACATTAGCTTCTCCCTCGCTTTCTTCCAACCAGTTTGACTCGGTAGATGGGGCAGCAGATGGCGATTCTGCTGTCTCCTCCAACGCCCCTTCTCTATGGGCGGGGGCGGTGCCCAGGAACTGAATTCGTTCTGCGCGCACTTCAATAGTATTACGTTTCTGCCCGGAGTTATCCTCCCAGGAGCGCGACTGCAGCCTTCCCTCGATAAAAATAGGGCTGCCTTTATGCAGATACTGATTGGCGGTCTCAGCCTGCTTGTCCCAGACCACGGCCGTGACAAAACAGGTCTCCTCTTTTAATTCCTGGTTCCTGTCGCGAAACCTGCGGTTAACCGCCACCCTCAGATTCACCACTGCCGTGCCCTGAGGGGTATAACGCAATTCGGGGTCCTTCGTAAGATTACCCATTAATAGAACCTTATTGAAATTGGCCATATTAGAGTCTCCTTAAAAACATTGCCTATCTGGCAGCCAATACCGCTAAAAGAGAGAATGAAGAAGCAACCAGAAAGGTAATCCCTAAACCTACTCTCGCCTTCGAGTTGTTGATGGCGGAGTCGAACGTAATGCTTTTAGCGGATATCCTGTTAAAGGCAGAAAGGCCCCTGGCTCCGGAAACCAAATCCAGGCCGGCCAAGGCGCCCGTTACTATGGCTACTATGGATATTATTCTTAATACTTCGACAAAAATAACCTCATCCATATTTAGCCCTTCCCTCCTTCCTTCTAATGCAAGCTGGTTTAGCTTTTGTTATTTCGTTACCAGTAATAAAAGCATCATCAGGGCGCAGAGGAAAAGCATAAAAATCCCTAACCCCACCCTAATCCTGGGCTTACTGATGACGCTGTCAAAATTATATACTCTATCCAAAAACTTTTTCACCTTGGTAAAAACCTTTGCGCCAAAAATCAAATCTACCCCCACCAGAATACCTATTACCGAAGTAACCAAAGATATCCTCCTCAACAATTCCGCTATCAGCACCTCATCCATGCTGCCCTCCTATTTTGAGGTCTGCCTCTCTTACATCCCTATGATAAGAACCCTTAAGATGTCTTCGTTTAATTTAAAGGCGTAGTTTATCTTTGTGATTGCATCAGGCGCAATGGTAAAATTCATAAGGTAATAGACCCCTTCATGGTATTTACGGATGGGGAATGCCAGCTTCTTCTTTTCAGACCAGACATTAGCCTGCGTCACCTTGCCGTTATTCTTTGCAAGTATGTCATCGATCTGGCCAAAGAGGGCCTTTCTCTCGTCCTCCGATAAATCCGGCTTTATGATGAACATTGCTTCGTATTTATTCATTACACGCTCCTCTTGTTGAATATATTCATCGTTTCAGTTAGCCCGTTGTTAACCCAGGACTCGCAGCATACTGCCGCGCGCTCTATCAATACGCCTATTATTTCTTTTTCCTTCCTGGTGAATGCCTCCAGGACATACTCTGCAGGCTCAATGCCCTGAGGCGGTCTTCCTATACCCAGCCGTAAGCGGTCAAAGTTACGGCTGGCCAAATTAACTATTACGGACTCCAGGCCACGGTGCCCGCCTGAAGAACCGCTGCCCCTTAACTTAATCCTCCCCAAGCCGAGATCCAGGTCATCGCAAACAACCAGGAGTCTACCCGGATTCAGGCGGTATTTCTTAAGTAAGGCGCCTACCGCTGTGCCGGATAGATTCATAAAGGTAACCGGCATAGCAAGCACTACTGTCTCTCTCCCTATCTTAATCTTAGCCGAAAACGCGGCGATGCTGTCTTCTTTTTTAAAAGAACCCTTATGCCTCCCGGCCAGGTATTTAACCAGGGAAAATCCGATATTGTGCCTCGAATCTACGTACGGCCTGCCGGGATTGCCTAAGCCTGCGATTAGCCTCATGAAACAAAAAACGGCCTATAAATTATTTCTCTTGCCCCTGCTCCTCTTTTCCTTCAGCCGGGACTTCCTTCTTTTCTTTGATTACCTCGGGCTCCTGTTTTTCCTCGCCCTCTTCCTCGGCAGCCGGGGCTTCCTCCGCGATAGGCGCGGCTACCGATAATACGATCGCCTCGGGCTCATTCAAAATCTTGACTCCGCTGGCTACCTTTATATCCTTTACATGCACAGCATCCCCGATTTTAAGCGCGCTTACGTCAACCTCTATCTCCTTGGGTATGTCCGTAGGCAAACACTCTACCTCGATCTCCCAGATGATATGCTCAAGCGAGCCCCCTTCCTGCTTTACGCCCACAGGCTCTCCCTTAGCTACTACCGGCACATTGATCTTGATGAGCTTGGTCAGCGATATCTCGTTAAAATCCAGGTGTATGATATCTCCGCGCACGGGGTCGTATTGGATCTCTTTGACCACGCATGGGCGGACCTGTTTTTTATCTTCTTTTATCTTGAGCTTTATCACGGAATTTTCCAGGCGGTGCTCATGGACCAGCCGCGCCAACTCGCGGTGCGAAAATTGAACCGCCAAGGGATTAACTTCTCCCCCATAAACTATCCCGGGTACCAAACCTTTTCTTCTGACTGCCCCGGCCATACCGCGGCCTACCCCTTCTCTAATCTCTGCGTCCAAAACTATCTCTTCCATTTTTAACCGGCCTCTCTCCTAATCGAATAACGAACTTACGGACTCCTCATTATGAATCCTTCTGATGGCCTCGCCTAAAAGCTCGGCTATTGATAATACCATTATCTTCGGGTGTTTTTCGTTTAAAGGTATGCTGTCGGTAATAACCAACTCCTTTAAATCCTCGCATTTATCGATGCGCTCCATCGCCGGCCCGGATAACACCCCGTGGCTGATAGCTGCCCGGATGCTCGCTGCACCCGCTTTCTTCAGCGCCACAGCCCCTTCAATCAAAGAGCTGCCCGTAGCAATAAGGTCATCCACCATAACCACATTTTTACCCTTAATCTCTCCGAGTATATGCATCGCTTCGGTCTTCTCGGGGGACTCGCGCCTTTTATCTATTATAGCCAGGGGGGAGGAAAACCTTTTGGCGTAAGCGCGCGCCATCTTAATGCCTCCGACATCCGGGGAAACCACGACCAAATCCTCAAGCTTGAGCTTATTGATGTAATCCGCAAAGACCCCCACTGCAAAAAGATGGTCCACCGGCACGTCAAAAAACCCCTGGATCTGTCCGGCATGCAGGTCCATCGTCAGGATCCTGTTTGCCCCGGAGACGGTCAGAAGATTGGCTACCAGCTTGGCGGTGATAGGGACGCGGGGCTGGTCCTTCCTGTCCTGGCGGGCATAACCAAAATAAGGGACCACCGCCGTGATGCGGCGGGCTGAAGCCCGGCGCAAGGCATCCATCATAATCAACAGCTCCATAAGGTTATCGTTGGAGGGGGGGCAGGTAGGCTGGATTACAAATACGTCTTTTCCGCGCACGTTCTCGTTAATCTTGACGCGGATCTCGCCTTCGCTGAAACGGCCGACCAGGGCATCACCCAACTTAACCTTCAAGAACTTACAGATATTCTGGGAGAGACCTAAGTGAGCGTTGCCGCTGAATATCGCTATCTTGTCCATATTATTTCCTCTTTCCTGATTTTTTAATAACCTTGGCCGGTATCCCGGCTACGACGTCATAATCGCGCACGCTCGTATTCTTCGTCACCACCGACCCTGCGCCGGTTTTAGCCCCCCTGCCTACCTTAAGCGGCGCGATTAAAACCGTATCCGAGCCGATAAAGGCCTTATCCTTGATGACTGTAAGGTATTTCCTGCTGCCGTCAAAATTTGCGGTAACCGTGCCTGCGCCGATATTAACCTCTCGGCCGAGACGGCTATCGCCAATGTAACCGAAATGTTTCATGAGGGTATTCCCCGCAATGGCGGAACGCGACACTTCAGCAAAATTCCCTATTGCAACTCTATCCGCTAAGCGGGTACCCGGTCTCAGGTGTGCGAACGGCCCGAGCTTACAGTGCTTTCCAATCTTAACATCTCTTTCTATGACTGTAAAGGGGTAAATAACAGTGCCCTGGCCGATAGTAACTCCGTACTCCACTACGGTGGTATCAGGATTAACGATAGTAACGCCCGAGCGCATGATTTCCTCGTTTAGGCGCGACTGCATCATACGGTTGGCGCGGGCGAGGTCCGGGCGCGAATTAACGCCCATCGCCTCCCGGGCGTCGGGGATGGCTAGATTATAGACTAAGCCGCCTTTTCTATAGATAATGCCCACGGTATCCGTAAGATAATACTCCTTCTTCTTATTGTTAGGCCTGACGCCCTTCAACGCCAACGCCAGGGCCTTCTTATCAAAACATACGATTCCGGTATTAATCTCCTTGATTTCTTTCTGAAAATCGTCGGCGTCCTTATCTTCTATAATACCAGAGATGCTTCCGTAGCTGTCGCGCAATACCCTGCCGTAACCTCCGGGTGACTCCATCCTCGCTGTTAAAAGGGTGGCATCGGAATTGTTCTGGATGTGCCTCTTAAGCAATTCCTTTATGGTAGCCGCCTTCAATAAAGGGGTATCTCCGTAAAGAATAAGCACCGCGCCCTGAAAATCCCCCAGCGCCCTAAGGCCGGTCTTTACGGCATCCGCGGTGCCGAGAAGTTTACGCTGCAACACCATCTTTATTCCGGAAGGCAGATGTTTTTTGACCTCTGCGTGCTTATACCCTAAAACCGCTATTATTTTTTGAGGCTTAATGTCCTCTATCGCATCCGTGACATATTCCATCATCGGCCTGCCGCAAATCGGATACAGCACCTTCGGGATATCGGACTTCATGCGGGTACTCTTACCTGCTGCCAATACAATAACTGCAACCTTCTTCGACATGTTAGTGCGCATTGTCTTGTTTATAACTGTTTAGATTACAATGGTTTTTGTCTCTGATATTATCTAGCGCCCACCAAAAAGCTGGAACACCTTCCCCACACCCCTTGAATTTCCCGCTTGCCAGCGGGTAGGAAATTCACACGGCAATTATCAAACTGGGACGTGTGGACTCGAACCACAATAGCGAGACCCAAATTCTCGTGTCCTACCATTGGACGACGTCCCAAATCTCAATCACAATAGATGGTGGTCGCCGCTCCAATCTACCGACGAGAACACGTGCCTTGCGTCTCTCATCTCGCAAGACCTGCCGGTTGTAAATACCGGCATAGGCATTTAAGTTAAGCGGCGGAACTATCGGGGCCCTTAAACCTCTCTTGTTCGTAAGCCTCCAGGATCCTCTTCTGCAAATATTCCCTAAAGGACTGCGTAATCGGGTGGGCAATATCCTTATGCTCTGACTGCGCGCCCTCCTTGCCTGCGGGCTCGGAGACCGTTACCGGACGCGGGATTACGGGTAACTGCGTACCGCATTGGTTACAGTATTTACTTCGTAACTCATTCTTAAAATTACACTTAGGGCATGGCTGCTTTACCTTCCTGGAAGGCATAGCTATAAATAAACCGCTGGCCCCTTCGATAACCTTGATATTCCTGACTACAAAGGCGTTGTCGAAGGTCACGGTAGCATAGGCCTTTAGTTTCTTATCGGGGGAATCCTTTAAGAATATTTTGACCTCGGTTATCTCCATGCCCAGCCCTCCTTCACTTGCAAGATGCTAACTGGTATGACTGATAAAAACGTTCCAGGACTTTCCCTCTTTTTTAAGGCGCCTCGCCAGAAGAATCGATTCCTTAAAACCGGAGGTCAAGGCAAAAACGCTTGAGCCGCTTCCCGACATTAAAACACCTTCTGCGCCTGCCTTTAAAAATTCCTCTTTAATGCGCCCGACATCGGGATAAATCTTGAAAGTGACGGGTTCCAGGCTGTTGTATAAAGACTGCTTTATTAAAGAACGGTTGCCTTTTTCTAAGGCTAAAGATAATATTTTAACATCATGAAAAGGCCTTGTCAATGCAAGCTTTAGGGTATCAATCTTGCGGTAAATGAGGGGTGTTCGGACCGCTAAAGGCGGCACTGCTATCACGTGCCACAAACGCAGGCCCTCAAGCGCGCGTAACGGCCTGACATTGTCTCCGCGCCCCCTGCCTTCGGCAAAACTGCAATCGTGAATGAAAAAGGCTACGTCGCTGCCGATAAGCCGGGCGCATTTAAGCAGGCATTCGATGCCCAGCTTTAAATTCCAGAGCCTGTTCAAACCCAATAACACGCTGGCGGCGTTGCTGGATCCTCCGCCCATGCCCGCACCCGGCGGGATACGTTTGATTATTTTAATATCCGCGCCGGTTCTTGCCTTGAATTTATCCTGGAGAATCCTGGCTGCCCGAAAGGCAAGGTTATCCTTACCGGAAGGAACCAGCGGGGAATTGCACTCAATATTTATGCGGGTGTCGCGGCGTGCCTTAATGCTGATAGTGTCAAAAATGCTTATTCTTTCAAAGACGGTCCTGATGTCGTGGTAGTTATCCGGCCTTCTGCCGCAGACGCGGAGGTAGAGATTGAGCTTGGCAAAGGATCTAAGAAACACTTTTAATTTAACGGCCTTAAGAGGAGATTTCCAGCGCCGCCTTTTCTATGTCCGCAGCGGTAAGATTATATTTCTCGAGGAGCTCGGCGGGCTCGCCCGACTGCCCGTACCTGTTCCTGATGCCCAAGCGCACTACTTTCACCGGCTTATTCTCTGCCACCACCTCATCGATGCTTGAAGCAAGCCCTCCGACAACGGTATGCTCTTCGCATACCACGATGCCGCGGGTGTTACGCGCAACGTCCAGGATAGCATCCTTGTCAAAAGGCCGCAAGGTATGAAGGTTGACGACCGTAGCCTCAATACCATTTCTAGAAAGGTTTTCGGCAGCTTTTAACGCCTCGCTGACCGTTATGCCGCAGGCAACGATACCTACCTGCTTTCCCTGACGAAGCACCTGGGCCTTGCCGAGTTTAAAATCCCCCTTGTTTTCAATGGTAGGAACCTTGGGCCTGCCCAGACGTATGTAAAAAGGCCCAGGCGTATTTGCCGCTGCAATGACCGCATCGCGGGTCTGCGGGCCGTCGCAAGGAACGATGATATTCATATTCGGTATCACGCGCATCAGCGTTATATCTTCAATTGCCTGGTGGCTTGAGCCGTCCGGGCCGACGGTAATTCCGGCGTGCGTGGCCGCAATCTTGATATTAAAGTTGTTGTAACTGACGGTATTCCTTACCTGGTCCCATGCCCTGCCGGTAGCGAATATCGCAAAAGTGGAAACAAACACCGTTTTGCCGCAGCTTGCCAGGCCTGCAGAAGCAGCCATCATATTCTGCTCCGCCACCCCGAAATTAAAGAACCTCTCCGGGAACTCCTTGGCAAAGAGCGCAGTGCGGGTAGAACTGGAAAGGTCGGCATCCAGGACTACGATATTATGATTGGCTTTGCCAAGCTCAACCAGGGTCTTGCCGTATACGTCGCGCTGATAAAGCATCTCTGCCATCTTGCTACTCCAGCTCCTTGATAGCCTTACAGGTTTCCTCCTTGGTAGGAGCTCGGCCGTGGAAATCCACCACGTTTTCCATAAAAGAGACGCCCTTGCCTTTAATGGTACGGGCGATGATAATGCTGGGCTTGCCCTTCGTCTCGTTGGCTTCGGCATAAGCCCTCAATATCTCTTTCATATCATGCCCGTTAATCTCAATCGTATGCCAGCCAAAAGCCTGCCACTTTGCCGCCAACGGCTCAATGCTCATAATGTCCTTGGTCCTGCCGTCTATCTGGAACCCGTTACGGTCAAGTATGGCGCAGATGTTACCCGCACGGTAATGACCGGCTGCCATGGCGGCTTCCCAGATGTTGCCTTCCTGGACCTCTCCGTCGCCTAAAAGCACGTAGACCCGGTAATCCTTCTTGTCAATCCTTGCGGCCAGGCTCATCCCTAACGCTACGGAAAGACCCTGGCCTAAAGAACCGGATGCCACCTCAACCCCGGGCACGCGCCTGTCAGGATGCCCCTGCAACCTGGAGCCGAATTTTCTTAAGGTAAGCAGTTCCTCTTTCGGAAAATAACCGCTCTCTGCCAGCACCGCATACCATAAGGGGCAACAGTGCCCTTTCGACATGTGAAACCTGTCGCGCTCGGGCCAGTCCGGATTTGAGGGCTTATGCCGCAATACCGAGAAGAAAAGCGCGGTAATCAGGTCTGTGGCAGACAGGCTTCCTCCGGGATGTCCGGAGCCGGCTTCGCAGAGCATCTGCATAATCAGGCGCCGCACCTCTTTTGCCTTGGACTCCAGCTCCTTTATCTGTTTATCGCCATGCTGCATTTATCTGTCCAGCTCCTTTATTTTCCTTCTTACGTTTTCCTGCTCAGGGCTCAACTCCAGAGACCTCATCCAGTTCAACCTTGCCTTTCGGGCATCTCCGATACCCAAGTAGGCATCCCCGAGATGTTCGCATATCAGGGGGTCCTTCATTAACGCGCTCGCCTTCTCCAATTCCTTAATCGCCTGACGCGGCTTGCCCTGCTTAAAATAAAGCCATCCCAGGCTATCCAGATATGCGCCGTTTGCAGGTTCAATCTCAAGGGCTTTTTTAATCATGGCCTCGGCCTGGCGCAGATTCCTATTATCCTCAACATAGAGGTAGCCCAGGTAATTCATAGCCTCGGCGTAATCGGGCCTGAACTCCAGCGCCTTCTTTAATGCGCCTATTGCCTCCTCGCGCTGCCCTAAGTTGTCATAGATGCTGCCGAGATAAAAATGGGCCTCGGCGTCAGCCGGAGCAACGTCCAGCACCGTCTGGTAAACCCTTTCTGCCTGCTGGAGTTTATTCTGCTGGAGGTATATTGCGCCTAGCCCCTTGTAGATATCTACGTTCCTGGGCTGGGCCAAAGAAGCGTTCTCCAAGGCAATCTCGTATTCTGTGGTTGCCAGCTGCAACTTGTCTTGAATGGAATAGACCAGGGCTAACAAGGCGTGCGATTCTATATCCCCGGGGTCAAGCTCTATTGCCAGTTTAAGCTCTTTTACTGCAGCAGGAATATTGTTTTTCTTAATGTAACTGGCTGCCAGGCCTACGTGAAGGGATGGGTTATCCTGTTCCTGACGCAGCGCCTTTTTGTATTCTTTAATGGCGCTCTCGATTTTCCCCATCCTGTCATACATCATCGCCATGATGTAATGACTCAAGGCAAAGGACGCTTTTTTATCTAAGGCCAGGGCGCGCGTTGCGAAAAAACACCAAAAGAGCAAAAAACACCCTATCCACCAAAGGCGGTGCTTGCCGGCAGAGGTCATAATAATGCGGATTTCAAATTAAGATTTAACCCCAGGCCCTCTTCTTCAGGTGACGAAGACGACGGCGCATCTTTTTTCTCTTGTGCGTCTTTATTTTGCGCAGCTTCCTTTTTCTGCCGCAAGGCATAACTGCCTCCTTTTAATATATCACCTTGTTAAGCGGATATTCAATAATACCTTCAGCGCCGCATTTCTTCAGGCGCGGTATCAAGGCGCGCACCGCCTTTTCGTCGATTATGGTCTCTACCGCCACCCAGCCTTCCTCTGATAACATCGAAACGGTAGGCCTCTTCAATGCAGGCAGAAGCGCGGTAACCTTGGAAAGATTGGACCTCTTGACATTCATCTTCAAGCCGACCTTCTCCTCGGCTGCAATAGCGCCTTTGAGCAAAACCGCAACCTCCTCCATCTTCGCCTTCTTCCAGCTGTCTTTATAAGAAGCCTTGTTGGAAATAAACTGGGTGGTTGATTCACAGACAGTAGCAATCTCAACAAGCTTATTGGCCTTCAGGCTCCTGCCGGTCTCGGTAAGCTCGACTATTGCGTCCACCAAACCGGAACTGACCTTGACCTCGGTAGCCCCCCAGCTGAATTCCACCTCGACGCTCACCTTATTCCTGCGGAAGAACTCCTTGGTTGCGCTGACTAATTCCGTTGCCACGCGCTTGCCTTTTAAGTCTTTGATACTCTTCAGCCCCGAGGCCTCGGGGACGGCCAATACCCACCTCACCTTATTAAGGCCCTGCTTGGCATATATTAAATCCGTGATCCTGACTACCTCGGATTTATTCTCTAAAATCCAGTCGTTGCCGGTGATGCCGCAATCCAGTGCGCCGTCGGCAACATACCTGGACATCTCTTGCGCGCGCAGAAGGACCGCTTCGATCTCCGGGTCGTCTATAGAGGGGAAATACGAGCGTTCCGAAGGCAGGGACGGGTTAAAGCCGGCCTTGCGGAACATCCTGAAAGTGGATTCCTGAAGGCTGCCTTTCGGCAGGCCGATTTTTAAAATCTTCTTTTTCATATAAGGCTTCCTTGCGGATAGATATGGTTTAGGAACCGATACGGTCATTTATTATAACCAGAGAGGGTGTATTTGTAAAGGAAAAGTTGGGGGGTATTGGAGATGAAAAGATCCGCGTTAGTTAACCTTATCCTCCAAGCGGATGAGGCGCTCTTGGAAATGAAACAGCCGTTGATTTAATTCTTTATTGGCCTTTTTTAGCTGCAGGTTTTCCCGGGTGAGTGCGGTAATATTGCTATCCAGCTTCTTTACGCTGTTGATTAGGTCAAAGATTAAGGCGTGGGGGTTAAAGTTCAGAAGCTCGGTCTCCTTCTTGTCCTGCGGGTTAAGCCTGGCCTTGTAGGTATTGATGGTGTAGGGGGCGGCCTTGATTACCTCCTGGGCAATGACACCCACATGATCCTGATTATCATCCGGAAACCCCGCCTTGCCGTTGTATTTAAACCACACCGGGTTAATCTGCCTTATTACCTTCAGGCCGTTGGTATAGGGCCGGATGTCCTTTTTAAGGCGGGCGTCAGAGGCAAGGGGTGAAGCAGTGGCAGAGGGCTGCGATATCCTTGCCTCAAGCTGTTTTATCTTCTCATTCAACTGCTGGATATAGACGTGAGCCTTCTCCAGTTCTTCCAATAAGCCCCTATTATTGGCTCCTATTTCAACTATTTCTTGCCCCTTATCATCACGCTTTGCCTTAGGCACAGCCTTGAGGTGCTTATTCTGCCACATATATGCTGCATGCTCTTCTATGCTCTCCAGTTTATAACTTGGCTTAAACACATAATCAGCATGGAGGACTGCGCCGCGCTGGTAGATTGTGCCGTTAACGTCTAATTTACCGCCCGGGCTCGTCGTCCCGATGCCGACGTTGCCGTTCTGTAAAATTGATAACCTGTTTGTCCCTGCAGTGAATAAATCGATACCGAAATAACCTGATGCATAAACTCCGCCATTAGTCTGGTTAATAGGAGTGTGAAAGCCAAGACCATAATGATTCAGATAGACACCATTGTATAAAAAGTCATCATTAGATACAGCAGTAATTCCTGGAGAATCATTATCGGTAGCTGTTGCCCTTCCTATTTTTATTAAACCATCAACGTGTAATTTCTCACCAGGTACAGTCGTACCAATCCCTACATTCCCCTCCACCACCAGGTCTGCCCGGTAATCAATCTCTCCCCCGTCTGCATCTGTTTCTTCCCAGTCATAGGTGCCGCTTTTAACGTAATTCTCCCCTATTGCCAGGCGTTGAGCACGCAACTCCCGGTAGCTCCCATAAGGCGAAGGGTAGTAGGTAGTGATGGTGAGGGTCTCTTCGGCGGCGCCGGGATTCAAGGGGCACCCCAAGAGACATAGCATGGCGAGGGTTATAAGAAGCTTAGGCCGTAACATCTCCGCTTGCTTATCGTTTCTCCTTAAGAGCTTATATTCCATTTTGGAATATATGATAAATAAATATATCATATGACACTGGGAAGTCAAGTTAAATATGGATAAAACTATCTTTACGGAGAGCCACCGCAAACTGGTCCAAAGGCTCAAAGAGGCACGTAAAAAGACGGGGCTAAACCAGGTTGACGTTGCCGAAAAGCTCGGACGCAGCCAGTCTTATATCTCAAAAATGGAATCAGGCCAATGCCGTATTGATACTGTCCAATTAAAGGAATTCGCCGCTATTTACAAGAAGGAAATCGCCTTTTTCCTCAAATAACTGCTGTCGCCCCCCCCTATTTTCTCTATCCTTAAAACTATATCTAAAAAGCTGCTCGCCGCCATACTGTCCGCACCGGCAAGGAAACGCCTCTAAATAGGTTGACTTAAGATAAGGCGCTCACTATAATAGTCTAATCTAAAAAATTAAGGAGCAAAAATGCTGAAAAAACTCCGCAATAAAAAAATCGCCAAGTCGGTATTCTTCGTTCTTTTAATCCTGATACTGCCTGCCTTTGTCTTCTGGGGATTCGGCAGCTATGTCCGCAATAAGCAAGAGGTAAAATTCCGGGGAAAGATACACGGAAGGAACATATCGGAGCAGGAGTTCCAGGAGGCCCTGGAGGCAGTGCGCATCCAGGCAATCCTGCAGTTCGGCGACAGGATTGCCGAGGTCGGAAGATACCTGGACCTGCGCTCCATGGCTGCCGAAAGGATACTTCTTTTGTCCGAGGCCAAAAAACGGCGCATCCGCGTCAATGACAAAGAGGTAGTTGAGGCTATTCGGGATTATCCGGTATTTCAAATCAACGGCCGGTTCAACGACAAATATTACCAGGAAACCCTGCAGTATGTATTCCATACCCAACCGCGGGTATTCGAGGAATACATCCGCCAAAACCTCATGCTCGCCAAGCTCTACCGCGGGATTACGGATAATACAGAATTAAACGACGGGGAGATCCTGAAGGAATACCGCAAGGCGAACGAAAAATTAAGCCTTTATTACATCGCCTCCAGGGTAACGGACTTCACCAGGGAGGTTAATCCCGATGAAAAAGGTTTAAAAACCTACTTCCGGGAAAACCATCTTAGCTTCAAGCGCCCCCTCTCCTTTAACCTGGAATATTTCGTTTTAGGCAAGGATGACGAAGGCAGCAGCAATATCCAGGAAAAAATCAGAAAAATACTGCCTCAGTTAAAAAGCGGTAAAGATATCAATAAAATCGCCAGGGGATTCAACGGTGAGGTCAAGGAAACCGGATTATTCGTTATCCCAGGTCCGATACCCGGCCTAGGCTGGTCCCAGCGGCTGACAGCCTTAATATCCAAGGCCAAGGCCGGGCAATACCTACCGCCGGCAGAGATAGATAAAAGCTATTACCTGATGAGGGTAAAAGAAAGGAAAGAAACGTACATCCCTGAATTTGAAGAAATAAAGGAGCGCGTCAGGCTCGCTTACATAAAGGATATGGCTTATAAATCAGCCCGGGCCGGAATCGAAGAGTGTCTTGATAAACTAAAGGAATCCGCCAAAGAAAAAATAGGATTAGCGGAGTTTGAAAAAGCAGCCAAAGCATCGGGACTCAAGGTCTCGGCTACCGAACCTTTCACTTATGGCAGTTATATCCAGGGCGTCGGCAGTTCGGACATCTTCTGGAGCCGCGCCCAGGACTTAAAAGAGGGGGGGTCTAGCGGAATAATTGAAAACCCGGCGGGGTTTTATATCATCAGGCTAAAATCCAAAACCCCTATTGACGAAAGCAAGTTCGAAGCAGAAAAAAAGGACTTTTCCCAGAAACTACTGGTGCAGAAAAAACAGGAAAGGTTTGCGGCCTTTGTCAAGGAATTAAAGAAGATCCACCAGCTAGAGTAAGAAAAACTTAAGCGACCTTAATCGCGTTTACAGGGCATTGCTCCGCAACATCCGAAATATTATGCTGTTCGCAGGCGGAAGCCTTCACGTGAGCCACACCGTCTCCCTGCACCTGAAAAACCTCCGGGCAGGCCTGTTCGCATAAACCGCACCCTACGCACGTAGCAACATCCACCGTTACCTTTGACATAACGCCCTCCTAAAAAATTTAAACCTGGATCCTAAATTACCTTTCCGTCAGGCTCTCAAACATCTCTTCGTGCTCAACCTCTTCGGAAAGGATATGGGTCATCAACTGGTAGGTTACGTTATCTTTACCCAGGGTCTTTCTGGCGAGTTTGTTATAAATCTCAATCGCCCCTGCCTCTGCCTCGGTAACGATGCGGATAATGCGGTTGATGTCCGCGGCGTTCTTAGGCGGCATAGCATAGGGAAAATTGGCATTCTTTTCAAGGTCCATGGGGTTGGCGATCGGTACCCCCCCAAGCTTGATTATCAAATCAGCCAGTTCTCCGGCATGTTCCATTTCGTCCTTGGCGATCTTCTCAAGCATCTCTCGCATATCTCCGTAGGCCCTGCCCGATACCGTCTGCGCCATATACCAGTAGAGATAAAACGCCAGCCACTCGTCGGCATACGCCTTATTTAAATCCTTGACCAAGTCCTTCAAACTCAATTCCACGATTGCCCTTGCCTGTTTACCCATACTAATACACCCCCTTTATCCTTTCTCGATTCCAACCTCTTTTTATCATCCACGGCCAAAAACTCAGATGTTTGCGGTGGGGATGATGGCTGTGGCCGCTTGAGTGCCCGCCCTAGCCCCGCGCCTCCTGGCCGAGGCGAACTCCATCTATATATAAATTAAACCCGCAGGCCGTATTTTTGTATGTTGGAATCGGCAATAACCTGGATCTTTTTTATCTCTTCGGGGTTATTCAACAGATGCTTGAACCTGCCTTGCACCTTAAGGTATTCCTCTACCGGTCTAGGCTGAATCTTACGCACTGCGGCGAGTTGGCCGTTTTCATATTCGATAAGAGGGTAGAGGCCCGTCTCTACCGCCAGTTTACCTACTTGGATTGTAAGGCTGGGGTCATGACGCCAACCCAAAGGACAAGGCACGTGCACCTGCAGGTATTTCGCGCCCTTGATTGCCAGGGCCTTCTTTACCTTGCGCTGCAGGTCCTGGGGGATACCTGCCGATGCCGTAGCTACATAAGGGATGCCGTGCGCCATGGCGATCTCTGGCATCGGCTTTTTAGGGCGGATGTTGCCCGTCGACCTGCTGCCTAAGGGGCTAGTAGTGGTATTGGAATCAAAAGGGGTGAGGCCGCTGCGTTGGATGCCAGTATTCATATAGGCCTCATTATCATAACATACGTAAAGAATATCGTGGCCGCGCTCAAGCATCCCGGACAATGCCTGCAGTCCTATATCCGCGGTCCCACCGTCCCCCCCCTGGGCAATTACGTTAATGCTGTCTTTCTTGCCAAGGTACTTAAGGGCGCTTTCGACGCCGGAGGCCACCGCAGCCGCGTTCTCAAACAAGGAATGTATCCAGGGAACGCCCCAGGCAGTTTCAGGGTATTTGGTGGAAAAAACCTCCAGGCACCCTGTATTATTCACTACTATCGTGCTGGGGCCTGCCGTTTCGATTACCAGGCGCGCAGCCAGTGACTGGCCGCAGCCTGCGCAGGCGGTATGCCCAGAAGCAAATAAACTGCCGTTATTCATAGTTTTCCTTCAATAACTCCGGTTTTAAATCAATAAATTCACCGGCCCTCTCTTTGGTAGAAAGAAGCCTGAATATTTCTTTTATGGAATCCCTGGTAATATCGCGCCCACCCAGGCCTGCCACAAAACTGCTTATCAGCTGAGGGGATCTCTTCTTTCCGAAGAAAGACGCCTTTATCTCTACCGCCAGGGGAGCATAAGAACCAAGCGAAACTGATTTATCGAGCACGGCGACCCTCGGTATGTCTTTGAGCGCCTCGTATATTTTTGCCGCGGGAAACGGCCGGTAAGAAGTAACCTTGAGCGACCCTACCTTTCTCCCTTTGGCGCGCAGCTCATCCACCACGTCCTTTACTGTGCCGCAGACAGAGCCCATCGCTACAATCACGCGCTCGGCATCCTTGGTGCGGTATTCTTCTATCAAGCCATTATAATTGCGGCCGAATACTTTTGAGAACTCTGCGGTAACCTTAGGGATAAGGTCCAAGCTAGACTTCATTGTTTCCTCAATAGCATAGCGGGTCTCAAGGTAATAATCCGGGTCAGCCAAAAGCCCCATACTGACGGGATTATCTACGTCAAGCTTATATAAAGGTTGATAACCCGGCAGGAATCTATCCACCTCTTCCTGGGCAGGGATATCCACAACCTCTATGCCGTGGGTAAGGATAAAACCGTCCATGCAGACCATCACCGGAAGCATCATAGACTTATCCTCGCTTATCCTGTATCCGATTAGATGCAGGTCTGCTGCCTCCTGGATGTCTTCGGCGTAAAGCTGCAGCCACCCTGAATCGCGCAACGCGATAGAATCCTGCTGGTCATTCCAGATGTTTATGGGGGCTGAAACCGCCCGGTTAGCACAGGTCAAAACCAAAGGAAGGCGCATCCCGGCGATATTAAAGATAACCTCTCCCATATAAAGGAGCCCCTGGGAGCTGGTAGCAGTATAAGACCTCACCCCTGCGGCTACGCCTCCTAAGACTACGGATGCCGCGGAATGCTCTGATTCCACGTTTACAAACTGGGAATCCAGTTTGCCGTCAGCCACAAACTGGGCGAGCTCTTCCACGATATGCGTCTGGGGAGTAATGGGATAAGCCGAGATGAGGCCGGGCTTACAAAGCCTGACTATCTCCGCTACTGCCCTGGACCCTTCCAAAAAATCCTTCATCCTAATCCCCGGCCTCTTCCTTGGTCATAACAATATCCTGTTTGGGGCAAATCAGCGCGCAATTGCCGCACCCCTTACAGTAAGCGTAATCACAGTGATAGGCATTCTTCTCGGCGCCTTCAATGCACCCTTCAGGGCAGATTACCGCGCAGAGCCTGCAGCCGATGCAGTTCTTCTGCAGGAACTTCGGCCTGGACTCGGTGCGCCAGGAACCGGTTTTATTATTCCTGCTTGTGCCTGCCTTTGATATTAAGGGACCGAACATGGTTCTAACCTTTATTTTTTATGAAATCAAAGCCTTCTTTAGCGGCCTGGAGGTTCCCCTCAAGGGATTTGCCGGCAAACCTCTTTTTTATCGCCTCGAGCAATTCAGCCATCCCGATTTCTCCGGTTGCTGCAGCATAAGCCCCCAGAAGAGCGGTGTTGCCTAAAGGGCGGCCGATATTCTTCATGGCAATCTCATTGGCCGGAACGACAAACACCTTCTGGCTCGCCTTAACCTTAGGAAGCTCCATCCCTTCTCTTTCGTTGACAATGGCAACGCCCTTATCCCTGAGCCCCGAAAAACAGTTATATCCGCGCATCAGCGTGGCATCCACTATAATAACGTAATCCGGTTCGTATATCTGGCTGCGCAGCCTCACCGGCTTGGAATCCACGCGCACAAAGGCGTTCATCGGCGCGCCCATGCGGGCTGCACCGAAATGCGGAAAGGCGTAAGGATACATCCCCTTTAAAAAATACACCTGGCCTAATAAGGCTGCGGTGGTAATGGCGCCCTGTCCGGCACGCGCGTGAATACGTATCTCTTTCATTATTTTGCTCCTTAGGGGATAAAAAAGGCAAAAGCAACTTTATTATAATAGTATCTTTGCCTGTCTTTGTCAAATAAAAAAATTAAGGCATTTACGCAGGATGCCGGATATGCCGCCAAGAAGCTCAAAAATCGGCTCAACCCTGGATCCCGCCAGCGTACCCAAGCCGCAACTGGGGCTTAAAAGCAGATTCTCCAGTAAGAGGTCTTTCTTGACCCCCTTGGCAGTCATAGCTTCAATGCCGCGCTTGAGCCTCTCAGCCAAGGCCCTGGCATTTTCCTTCAGGGGGGCATCCCCTGTCGGGACAATCCCCCAGCAGAGAATCCCGTCCCTCTCCAGGAAAGACTCGATATCTCCTGCGTAAAGAATAAACCGCTCCAGGAAATTAAAGGCATCAAAGCTGATAATATCCAGCCCGGGGATCTCGGTAAATATAGACCAGTCGGTATTACCGCAGCAATGCGCCCCCACCAGGACCTTATCCGACTTAACCGCCTCCGTCAATTCCTTTAAGCCGTTTATTACCGTGTCGCGGTTTATGGGGGTATAAGCGGAGCCAAAACATCCCAGATACGGCTCATCTATGAAAAGAATCATCTTCTTGCCGAATACCTCCAGCGCTCTTAATTGCCAAAGGGCTTTGAAGCTCAAGCCCTTCAGGATAGCCTGCATCATGATTTCGTCATACAGAAGCGCTATCCCTTTTTCATCCTTGATGCCTGCGGCAAAGGTAAAAGGACCGCTGATATGGCATTTCAGCAACTCAACGCCTTTTAAATCGGACCCCCGGAGCCGGGAAATAAAGCGCGCAAAACCCGACGAGAAATCCGGGCTGATACCGAAATAATCCAGGTCGCCCGAGATGATTCGGCCGTAAAAATCCTCCAATTCCTTCTCGCGGTCAGCCGGGTCATATATCAGACCCTGGCGGGTGGCCTTCAGACACGGCATGCCTTCGCTGAACTGCATGGTCATGCCTTCGCGGATGTCGCGCCGCGGCAGCTGCGGCCAGAAAGGGATCTCCGGCAGGTACCTAAAAATAATGTCCAGCGCCTTATCCGCCTCCTGATAAGGAAGGCTTCCTATGCCGGTAGCCAAGCCTCTTATCTGTGTCTTCATCTCTCCCTATCCTTTAGAAACCGAGATTTTCGCCCACCAGGATAACCTTAAGCCTGCCGGGTGTTACTTCGTTTTCAACAATCAGCACCTGAGAACACATTCTTTTATAATCCGGCGCAAAGCATATCTCCTGGCGGCAGATACCGTCTTTAAAACACGGGGCTTGCCAACCCAGCCGCTTGCAATTCAAAGGGGTAGCATATTCCCGTGCTCGTTTTAACGCCTCGGCCAAATCGGAGGTAAGTTTATTAATGCCGCAGACTACGATTGCGTTGGCGGCGTAAGAAATCCCTGCGGTGCGGTTGCCGTAACCGCTAAAAAATACCAGTTCCCCGCGGCAGGAGACGGCATTGGCGCTTGCCAGATAATAATCCGCGGTTGCGCCCTGCCTTCTCAGTTCCAGGTTCTCCTGGCGGCTGATACCGGGCTTATACTGGTTGAATACCTTCGTGCCGCGCGCCTGCAGCTTCTTTGCTATCCCCAGGCTGTCCAGGGTAACTGAACCCGAGATTCCGACGCTGGCAGAAACAGGTATAATCCTTAAAACCTCTTCTGTGGCCTCATCCTTACCCCCGCAGTAAAACCCCTGAATATTCCTCTTCTGCCATGACTCTAAGAGTTTCTTAACCCTCTCCTCCATCTTACTGTCTCCCGGCTAATTGCCTTGCCAGCAAACGCATTATATTTCTAAGGCCGTCGCTGATTATCAGGGGATAACGGTATTTACGGTCTATTGCCTTAAGGCTCGAGGGAAAACATGAAAGTTGCGCGGCTGCCCGTTTCCTTATCCTCTCCAATGGTTCCTGGCGATAAACCACCCGTCCTCCTGCTACTACTTTCCTTAAGAGCGGCTCGCCCTTGATATCTTCGCTTTCCAAAGCGAGGATGTCTTTGGCGTATCCTGCGGCTTTATCGCGGATGCGGAAAACCTGCTTCCTGCCTGGATAGGTAGCCTTTCCGCGGCTAAGCTTCATCTTCGGAAGGAACCTCCCCGCCTCATCGCTTATCTCGCTTAATTTATATATTACATCCAGGCATGGCGCATCGATGCTGGTGCCCATATTAGTGCCTACTCCGAAACTCTCAACCAGGGCCCCTTTCTGAAGCAATTTCTTGATTTTGAACTCATCAAGGTTGCCGCTGGCAACAATGCCTACCTTCCTGAAGCCGCGGGCATCAAGCATCCGGCGCGCCTTCCTTGACCAGTAAACAATATCCCCGCTGTCCAGGCGGATACCGCGCAGGGAATATCCCTTTCCCTTAAGATACAATCCCGCGATAACAGCATTATCAATCCCCTTCTTAACGTCGTAGGTATCAACCAAAAGCGTGCTCTTATCGGGGAATACGCGGCTATAGGCAAGGAAGCTGTCAATCTCTCTTTTAAAAGACAACACAAATGAATGCGCCATCGTCCCCACAACCGGTATGCCGTAAAGCTTACCCGCCTCTACCGTGGCAGTGCCGGAGAATCCCGCTATATAAGAAGAACGCGCCACTTTTATGCCGGCCTCGGAGCCGTGGGTGCGCCGTAGTGAAAAGTCAAAAACCGGCCTGCCGGCTGCGCTAGAAATTATCCGCGAGGCCTTGCTGGCGATCATGGTTTGAAGGTTAACGGTGTTCAAAAGAAAACTCTCAATAATCTGCGCTTCAATTATGGGAGAGGTAACGCGGATTACCGGCTCATGGGCAAAAAATACTGTCCCCTCCGGCATTGCCCAGACATCGCCGCTGAATTTAAAAGCCGCCAGGTAACGCAGGAAATCAGAAGAGAATAACCTAAGGCCTCTCAAATATTTTAGGTCTTCCTTGCTGAACCTCAAGGTCCCAAAGTAAGCCAGGATATCGGCAAGACCGCAGGCAATTAAATAATTGCGCCTGGGAGGCAGCTTCCGCACGTAAAGATCGAAGGTGGCCATGGCGTCAGGGGGCTTATGATAAAAATAAGCCTGGGCCATAGTAAGCTCGTATAAATCCAAAAGCAGTGCGTCGGGCATCGGAGCTACTTGGTTATCTCTTTGAGCATCTCTTCGGGAGGAAAATAATTATCCAGGTAGATAATATCCCCCTTTTTATCAATTAATACGTATGTCGGCACTCCGACAACATGGTACTCCATGGCAACCTTCAGTGATTCGTCGATGAGTACGGGGTATTTCAACGGATATCTCTTGAGGAATCGCCCTACCTTCTCGGCAGGCTCTCCGGCATTTATCCCCAGCACTGCCGGGCCGCCCTGGGAGAAACCGGGGTATTTATCGTTTATTACTTTAAGCTGCTGCCTGCAGAAAGGACACCAGCTGGTCCAGAAAAAAAGCAGCACCCCCTGTTTGCCTATGTAACTGGAAAGTTCAAAAACGTTATTATTAATATCCGCCAGGCTAAAACCCGGGGCCTGCTGCGGGGCTTCGGCAAACGATATCTGCGACAGAGGCATCAAAACGGCCATTGCCGCGATTAGAATCAACGTAATTCGTTTCATCAAATAAACGCCCGTATTCCGATAAATAAAAAATAAGACCCTGCCAGGACCAGGATCAGCGCGCTTGCCTTTTTGACATAGACCAGCCAGGCGCCTGATTTGGGCAGGGCAGCCAGCAGGCCGCTGAATGTGCCTGCCAGGACCAGGATCAGGCCCATGCCGTAGGCAAAACTCATCAATAACGCTGCTGCGTATAAAATGTTTTTGCTGGCCGCCAGATAAACCAATATTGAGCCCAATACCGGCGTGACGCAGGGGCCGACCACCAAGCCCGAGCTTAAACCCAGTAGAAAAATCCCCAGATATCCCTTCTTATCAGAATGCGGCAGCCTGAAAACCCTAGAGGAAGGGATTCTTATGATTTCAAACATCGAGATGCCGAAAAAAATAATTATTAATCCAGCTATAATATAAGTAAAGGGATTGGAACTTATCTCGCCGAATACCCTGCCTGTTAAAACCGCAATCAATCCCAGGCAAGAATATACCAAGGCAATGCCGCTGGTATAGACAAGGCTCAAGCTAAAGGCCTTTAACCTTGATTCCCCTGGCTGCGCTCCGATAGCGCCGATGCTTACCGGTATCAAAGGGTAGATGCAGGGGCTGAGGCTTACTGCCACGCCCCCCAGGAAAGCCAGGATAAAATCGACGGGGCTACCCGAGAGATTCATCTATCCAACCCAGGTATTTTTTCTCTCCGGCGATTACCGGAACTGCGATAATCTCCGGGGTCTCGTAACTATGCAATGATTTAACCAGTTTTACGATGCTTGCGAATTTTCCTTTCTTGCTCTTTACGAGAAGGAGATATTCGCCGGCATTATCTATCTTGCCCTGCCACCAAAAGAACGAGCTTATTTTACCAACGACGTTAACACAGGCTACAAGCTTCTCCTTAAGGAGCTTTGCGGCAATCCTGGAAGCTTCCTTCTTGTTGGCAGCGGTAATAAGGACTATGATAAACATAGGCTCTAATTAAAAAGTTTCTTGACGAGCTTGGCTACCCGCACGCCCAAACGCATGCACTCGGCGATGCTGCGGTTATCAGGTGCGCCTATTGCCACCGGGCCGTAATGGTCGCCCTTGGGGTCCCCCTGGATTACCATCCCGTGGATGAGCATGGCGTTAAGTATGTCGAGGACGGTGGTTTCGTTTCCTCCCGCTACGTTGGCGCTGGAGGAGAATGCCGCGCCCACCTTGCCGTCAAGGCTACCGTGGAAATCCACGGAATCGTCGAAAATCTTCTTTATCTCGGCGGCCATTGTGCCGTAGTATGTAGGAGAACCCGCCACTATGCCTTCGTATTTCAAAAATTCCCGCGCCCCTATCTCTTTGACATCCTTCAGGTCCGCTTCCACTCTTTCGCTCTTGATGCCCTCGGCGATACTGGCAGCCATCTTTTTGGTGTTGCCGGTACGGGAATAGTATAATACCAATACCCTGGACATAGCCTCCTCCTTGCCTTCAAATAAAACTAAATCTTTTTCTCCTCTATCTTAACGGATTTAATGCGCCCCATCTGCGAACAGGCATCAAAGACAACCGTCGGATCAAGCGTAGAAATACGCACCTGGAAATCGCTGTATCTGGTGAGTTTTTCGGCTGCCACCTCAACTATCTCCACTCCTTCGCCTAATTCATTGATGGCGTCCCTGATGATATCGCTGCTTAGATTATGGGCGCCCAGGACAAACTCTAAATCGTATCTTAGCATCTAACGGCCGGGCAATTTGAGCATTGCCACCGATATCATCCTGCCGCAGGAATCGCCTTCCCTGCGGAATGAAAAGAATTCCCTGTTGCTACAGGAGCTACATATGCCGCAATCGCTGATATTCTCCTGCCGCAGGCCTGCCTCCAGCAATTGCTTCCTGTTAAGCCCTATCAAATCCAAGTAATAACGGTTATTACTGGGGCTTAACCCGCAGTCAAAGAATCCGCCGAATTCCCCGCCTACCTCATAGCAACACTTCCTTATCGCCGGTCCGAACCCCGCACGTAAATCCAGAGGCCTGCTGTCGAATCTATCGCGCATCATGGAAACGGCTTTTGAGGCAATGCCTAACCTCGTCCCCCGCCAGCCGGCATGCACCAATCCGATAGCGGGCCTGCGGGGATCGTAAAGAAACACGGGGAGGCAGTCAGCGGTGAATACCGCAAGCGCGACATCCGGCTTATCGGTAAGCATGCCGTCGGTCTGCGGGAGAGAATCCTCGCGCGACAAAGCGCCCCTGCCGCAGTATTCCTCTTTGATATAGTTGATATTATCCGCGTGAACCTGCTGGCAACATACCAAGCGGCGGTAATCAATACCTATTCCGTCGAGGAAACGGCGGCGGTTATCTAATGCCTCTGCGGTATCCCCGTGGCAAAGCGACATATTGAGCGGCTTCCTGCTAAAATCCCAAATCACTCCAGGTTGGCTAAAGAACGCTCGCGGCATAATAGGTCTTGGGGTGAGGTTTATTTTCCAGGATTATCGCTCTTCTGTATATTATCAAGGCGCTCCGATAAGCGTTCCAATTTTAAACGCGAGTCTTCATACTTGTGGCCGGCATTGGCAAGATGCCCCCCGAGGGTATCAAAATCATCCCTGAATCTTGCGATGTCGCTGCCGAAGGCGCTTAACCCTTTAAGTATATTCTTGGCGTTCTCTTCAATCTTAAGACCTTTCAGGCCCAGACAGATTACCTGCAGGTAGGCGTAAAAGGTGTGCGGGGAAACCGGGATGACTTTCTTATTCAGGCAATATCCCAAGAGGTCTTCCCTTACGATAGTCTCGTAATAGACGTTTTCCGCCGGGATATACATCAGCGCGAAATCATAGGTATCCTCTTCGGGAAGGATATACTTGGATGATATCTCCTCGATGCGGGATTTGACATCCTGGATGAATTTCCTGCGATAGGATTCCTTTTCTTTGGCCTCCGGGCTCTCAAGCATCCTCTGAAAATTCTCAAGGCTGAACTTTGCGTCAACGGGAACCAGCCGGCCGCCCAAGCGGATTACCGCGTCCACCGCATCCGACGAACGGAAACGGTACTGCATCTGGTAATAGTCGCGGGGAAGAACCTGGCTCAAAAGGTTCTCCAGAAAGGTCTCCCCGAGCTCGCCTCGGAATTTTGGAGCGCGCAGGAGCTCCTGAAGGCTGGATATATTCCTGGCTACCTCGTAAACCTGCTCGTTGGTCTTCTGCAGCCCGCCCAGGCGCTCCTGGATGCTGCCAAAGATGCCGCTGGTATGCCCCAGGTTCTGGGCAATGACATTATTGGCCTCCTGGATAGATCTATTCATCTCGGCCAGCCGCCGGCTCACCTCCGAAGATATCCTGAATACTACGCTGACGACTACGGCAGCCAGAAATAAAAATAAGAGCGTGATTACCCAAATCATATCTTTCCCTTTTTGTTAAATGGCGCGGCTCTGCGGTATCTATTAGTATACCACTAGCCCTGATTTTTTAAAGCAGATACTCCTCTTTGATGCGCCTTATGCTCCTGAAGATATTGGTTTTGACCTCAGGGCAGATCCTCTTGACCTGGCTTATCAGCCTGGCGACCGTTCGGCGGCGCGAGGTATCGGAATTGGGGCAGGAACAGTCTATCTCTGGGAAACGCTGCTCTCTTACGAAACGCCGGATGAGGGTTTCTTCCGCGTAGGCCAGGGGCCGGATAAGCACAATCCTGCCTTTGAATAATTCCTGCTTGGGGGACATCGCCGAGATCTCTCCGTGGAAAAAAAGGTTTAAGAGGATTGTTTCGACGATATCATCCTTATGGTGGCCCAAAGCGACCTTGCGGTAGCCAAGGCGGTCAGCCACCTCAAAAAGCGTCTTCCTGCGGTTCCAGGAGCACCAGAAGCAATTGATTTCTTTTCTTTTAATGCCTTTTAAGGCATCGCATTTCTCAATGTGGTATCTTACTTTGAGCTTCTTAAAATACCTCTCCATCCGGCCGGCGGAGGAACGGGGATAGCCTAGATCCACGTGCACTGCCAGGAGGTCGTATTTAATCGGCACGAAGCTCTGACGCCTTCGCAGGATATCCAAAAGCGCCAGGCTGTCCTTCCCGCCGGATACCGCCACCGCAACCTTATCACCGTCGGAAAGCATATCGTAATCGCCGATAGCCTTTCCTATGCTTTTGGAAATATAAAATGCCGCCCCCTCTAAATCCTTCATCCTCCCCCCTCAGCACCCCTCAGAAACACTTTCCATCCCAAAGCAGAAACACTTTCCGAGCCAATCGGGAAAGTGTACCTACCTCCTGCAGGTTTTCTCAATCAGACCGATGATATCATCAAGCCTCTCAACGGTTATATCCGCCTGGCGCAGGTATTCTCTCGGCAGCCCCGTGGTTATGGCAATGCAGAACATCCCTGCTTTCTTGGCA
>Ga0265297_10002496_pt1 | contig 37203 bp, 36 predicted proteins | sample Munlanlwell13791_FD_192502 | JGI IMG/M metagenome (GOLD analysis project Ga0265297, IMG submission 192502) | Leachate microbial communities from a municipal landfill in Southern Ontario, Canada - Leachate well 137-91 | ecosystem: Engineered > Solid waste > Landfill > Unclassified | place... | reverse complement strand
GCGTTCATAAGTATTTTTAAAAATTAAGTTTAAGTCGTGCTGATTATCTTTTTCCTCCGCCTTTTATATTGTCCTGCGGAAGTCCGGGCAAGCCGACCAGGTGGCGTTAATTTTTATAAGCCCACGCTTCGCTTTTTTATCAAAAAATTTCAATAAAAAAGCGAAGCCTAAGCTTCGCTCAAAAAAAATAATATTGTGCTGTTCCAAGCGGTTGGTTCGGATAAATTCCTTCTATTGATCACTGGGCGCAAATAATTGAAATTCATCATCTGCATAATCTTTGGCTGTCTGATCCTTATATTCTCTTTTTCTATTATTGCCAATATTCAGCCTTATTAAGGAATTTGTCAAGATTCCCTATTTTACGGCCATAAAACCCCTTCTCCTTATTCCAGCCTGCGGACAAGCGGCTTTGCAATCCGCGATTCCTGCGAGTTGCCGAGGTCGGACCTTGCCAACTTCTGTGGATAACTCTCGCTGAAACTTGCACAGGTGACACCTGTGCAAGTTTCAGGCAAGCAAAAACCCCTTTAACGGGGTTTTATAATTTTGAACCGGCGGCGTCATTCTACGCCGTCGAAAGTTGATCCTGCACTGGAACTGTTGGCGGCCGGAACGGAGATCTGGAATTGATCGCCATATTCGGTTGGACCCTCCATTCCCTGCTGTTCGGTTTCAATATTGGTACCGGCCGGCTGGGAAAGATTTCCCGGAGTATCGTTTATGGTTTTCCAGATCATAAAAATCACGAAAACCAAATAAATAAAAGCTCCGATCAGCACGGCCTGTTCTTTTGTTATTTTCATCTTATTTCAAGGTGCGATTCGCCGGTCTGTCCTCCTTCGTCCCGCAAGCGTGCGGGGCTACGGCAAGACAAAGCCATCGGCAAAGACCGCTCCTTGGAGTTAGGTTCTCTGCCGGTTCGAGTCCGACAATGTTTGAATGATACTAGAATTTTTTAGAATTTCGGTCAAGCGAAAAAACAACGAAAAGCTAAAACTAAAACTCCCGTAAACGGGAGTTTTAATTTTCACGCATTTTATTGCGCGCGTTTCATTTCAATCTCGTCTCCATCTTCGTCGATGAAGAGAACTTTCTTGTTTTCAGTATCGATCCTGATCATGGGCACCGCTTTCAAAGGATCCCAAATTCCGCTCCTTCTATTCCAATTATCCACGTCGTAAAGGTAATTGCCTTCTTTCACCCACCTTTCTCTTCGAACGGTTGAAGCCCTTCCATCTCGAATATAGTAGAAAGAAGAGTCTCCGCCGATCTCCAATTGAGCTGTTCCGGAATCCGTTGCCGCCGTCCATCTCCCAATGGGAGAGTACCCCGGAAATTTAGGATCGTCTGAAACTTTATACCATCCCTCGTTATCGTTTTTGACATTAGTCAGCGTCCGCGACATCTGCTCCTTTACAAATCCAACCTCTTTATTCTCAACATTGGGGACAAAATCGTATACCCCTTTGTTATAGGTCCATTTCCCGGACAGTTCCAAGTAAGAATCCCCTTGAGGATAAATTTTGGAATACGTGCCATCCGCTGAAATGGAAAGAAGCGTTGTCGTGAATGAGTCCGTCGCCCAATGCAGGCCGATGAACTGGGGATCAACAGGCATTTCGGTTTTAGAAGCCGAAACCACTGCTGCCATTCCGTTGGAGGAAATTTCCTTTTTATCGGCTCCTCCGATAAAGGCGGCGCCAGCGACCAATAAAACCGCTACCAGGATCAAAACTATTTTAATTTTTCCCATATTGATTTTTTTAAAGGTGCCCTCGCACAGCTTTTTCCAAGCTGGCAGAATAACATCTTTAAAAAGATATTGTTGCTACAGCTAGAAACGCTGTCGAAAAACTTCCTTACTCGACCTTTATTTGAGTAAATTGACTAATTTATACTGTAAAAGCAATTATCCGTCAAGTGGAAAAGATTTTTTACAGAATCAGACGAATAATATTTTTGGAATTTTAAAATTTAAAACTCCCAAAAGGGAGTTTCAAATTTTTGGTATTATCTATCTGAATATGTAATCAGGGTGCTCTGGAGCAACCAAGGTCGATCCGACGATCTTCAAGGTTTTTGCGCAAAAATCACCGCAATTCCCTTGAACATATCTGAAAATGATCTCGCCGCCTGCCACTCGCCATTTACCATGTATGGCGTAGATGGCGTCAAAATTGACGGGCTGGCCTTCGCCAGTGGTAAGCTGTGAATACGTTCCGTCAGAATTTATCTTTAAATTCTGCTGAGCGTCATCAAAATGGCCAGTCCATACTTTGACCATTTCCGGGTGCGATGCCGCTTCGGCGTCGTATTTTTTGCTCTGCTCTTCTGAAACTTTCACGCAGTCTTTACTGCCCGCGACATAGCACTCAAGCACCGGAAGATTATTGTAAAAATCTTCAATATCTTCGTCCGTCGAGTTGTCGCTCAATACGCCTTGCGCTGTATCGGAATTTTTCATATTTTCGGCAGAGGCATCAACAGTTAATACAAACGAACCGGAATCGGCCGTTACGGAAGGCTTTGCCGCCGGAACAATGGAAGCAGAAACCGAAATGGAATTGCTTGCGGAGGGCTCGGAAATCTTTTCCTCGGCCTGGACCGGTTCCGCGGATGCTTTATTTTCAACCGTGCTTTGAACTTGCGTCTGGACATTTCCAGCTCCCTGACGCGTTTCGAACGATGCGACGCTGACGGCAAAAACAGATAATACCGCTATCAAAACCAAAGCTATTATAGCTTTGTTCATAAATATTTAACTTTAAAGGTGCCTTCGCACAGCTTTTTTCCAAAGCTGGCAGAATGACCTTTAAAGGAATTACTGCAGCTAGAAAAACGCTGTCACTTACTCGACCTTTGAGTAAATTGACTAATTTATACTGGAAAAGCAACAGGTTGTCAACAAAAAACTTGCACAGGTGGCACCTGTGCAAGTTTAGGCAGTGGTTAGACTATCGGCGATTAGCCGAGCTTGCAGGCTGGCGGGAGAGAGAGTTTGTGCGCGTTGGCTGATCTTCTTTTCTCTATTTTTTCTACCGATCTTTTTGACAGGCCCGTCAAAAAAGAAATTTCTTCTTTGCCGAATCCCTGGCTTAAAAGTTTGAGTATTGTGTCGAGCTGGAAATAAGAAAGGCCGAGTTCTTTTTCGTCGGTCTGGCCGGCCCACAACCCGGCGGTTGGAATAGCTCCCAGTATTTCTTTTGGAACGCCGATCCGTTTAGCGATCGGATAAAGATCTGTTTTGTAAATATCGGCAATGGGTTCCATATCTACGCCGCCGTCGCCGTATTTGGTGAAGTAACCTATCTCCATTTCCGACCTGTTGGTCGTTCCCAGGACCAGATAATTATTGATCCCTGCGTAATGATAAAGAATGACCATTCTTATCCTCGACTGAATATTTCCGCGGGCAAGATCCGGCCCTTTGGGCAGGCGCTTTTCTATTGCTTTAAACATCTCTTCTATCGGTTTTTCGGCGATCTTTATTTTAAGAGATCTTTCCAGCGCGGAAACGTTTTTTTTGAAAGGATTCTTTTTTGAAAAAGGCAAGGACAAGCACAAAATTTTTTTACCTAAAGCTTTTTTGGCGAGAACCGCCGCGACCGCCGAATCAATGCCGCCGGAAATGCCGATAACGGCCCCCTTGGCGCCGGCCTCTTTCACTTTTTGTTTTATAAAATCAATGATCCTTTCTTCGGGCGGCATCTGTAAATTTTTGATCTTTTGATCTTTGCCGGAAGACTTCAAATATTCCGAGATCTCTTTCGGCACCAAGCTTTCCCATTCTTCTTCTTTGAATATCTTTTCCCTTATCTGGGTGGCCGAAAGCTGGTCGAAAAAAGACGGCTGTTCCATCACTTTTATCCCGACCTTTTCACAGCATTTTTTGGTCCAGGGATTCAGGCTGAAAACAACAGCTTCATCGAGGCTCGAACCGGCCAGCTGTAAAAATTTATTCGTCCAAACGGAGTCGTCTTTAAAATCCGGCAAACCGAAAATTCTATAGTTCTTGATCCCCACTCCGGCCAAGGCCGCTTCGAGCATCGTTTTCCTCTCGTCGAAAGAGAATGGGTTCTCTTTGGTCGAGCATTCCTGCAAACTGCCGATCGCGATCATTATCTCGCCGCAATGGTTGGCCAATATCCATTTTATCGCTTCCAAATGGCCGTTATGGAACGGCTGGAATCTGCCCGCAAAAATGCATTTTTTATTTTTATCGGAATTTTCCATCTGCATCACTGGCTTATTTTACTTTCCATCTTTTTATTTGTCCAGAGGCCGCTTATGCTAAAATCCCGAAAACAAAAACGCCCTTTTGAAGGGCGCTTTGTTTAAAAAAATTATTCTCCAACCGGCGGCTCCGATCCTCCCGGAACGGCCGGCAAAGAAGAGATCAATTGAATGCTCGACGCGTTGATGCTTCCGTCCGAATTGGCTGTTCCGGTAATGTTAACCTGCTTTCCCACCGCCAGATCAGCGGCCGTTCCGTCCGTTTGCGCGGATTTTGTCGTCTTTGTGGTTTCGGACAAAAATATTATCTTCGATCCCCCGTCGTGAAGTTTTACAGTAATGCTTTTATCGTCTTTGGAGATGATCTCTCCGGCGACTCCCCCGCCGCTCGCGCGGTTTGCAACGTTCTTCGTCCCGGTAGCGCTGGCTCCCTGCTGAAAATTTCTATTGGCGAATTTGCTGGCCGGGCTTTGGCTTTGTTCATATTTCATTCCGCCATAGAAAGAACCGCCGGATACGGCCAAAATAATTATTGCTGACACCGCGATCATTTTTGGATTCATAGAATATTATTTTAAAATTGTTATCGATTATAATATTTGCACTTATATTATACGCTTTCCGCTCCAAGTTTATTTTCTCTTTCTTTTATTTTACCTGCCTGCCGGCAGGCAGGCGCTTTGCGCTTTCGTTTATTTTTCGCTTTGCACTTTTAGCTTTGCGCTTTATTCGTATCTCAACGCTTCTATCGGATTAAGCGCGGCCGCGCGCCGGGCCGGATAGTACCCGAAAATAATGCCGATCAAAGCCGAAACTCCGAAAGCCATCGCGACCGAAGCCATGGAAACTTCCGTGGCGATATTCCCGAATTGCTTAACGCCCAAAGCGACAAGCCAGCCGACGGCGATCCCTATCAATCCTCCCAAGAATGTCAGCATTATGGCTTCCGCTAAAAATTGAAGGGTTATTTCCCTCTTTTTCGCGCCAATGGCTTTGCGCAATCCTATTTCGCGGGTGCGCTCGGTCACGTTGGTAAGCATCATATTCATGATGCCGATGCCTCCGACGACAAGCGATATTCCGGCGATCGCCCCAAGCAATAATGTTAAAGTGCTGGCGATGGACGAAGCGCTGGCAACAATATCGGATTGATTCATGACCGAGAAATCAGCCGACGCCGCATCGGCTATGTCGTGCCTTTTGAGCAGCAATGCCGTTATCTGGGTTTGCAGTTCGGCCATCGACTTTTCGTCAACGGCTTGGACATTGATCGTGCTCACATTGTCGCTGCCGGTAAAATATCTTTGGGCGGTCGACAGCGGAATATAGATCATATCGTCCTGATTATTGAATCCTGATCCCCCTTTGGAAACGGTCGTTCCGATCACTTTGAATTCAATGCCTTTGATTTTGATCGTTTGGCCGGTCGGATCGGCATCCTCTCCAAAAAGATCATCTCGGGTAGTCGGACCAAGCACGGCCACTTTCGCTCCGCTCGCAACCTGCTGTTTAGTGAAGAATGTTCCCAGATCGGCGGCAATGCTTTTTACATCGGTGTACTCGGCAGTCGTTCCGACCACCTGGGTATTGGTATTGGTTCCCTTGGCGGTTATCTGATATCTTCCCGAGACAACGGGCGCGACATTTTTTGCCAGAGAGATCTCGTCCCTGATAGCGTTGCTGTCGTCCACCGTAAGGGTCTGCGCCGATCCCCGGCCGGAGCTTACGGAACTGCCGGCTCCTCTTTGCGCTCCCGGCATTACCATCACGAGGTTGGAACCAAGCGATTCTATACTCGATTTGATTGACGCTTGGGTTCCCTGGCCGATAGCTATCATGGCGATGACCGAACCTATTCCGATGACTATCCCAAGAATGGTAAGGCCTGACCGCGCTTTGTTGGAGACCAGCGCCAGATATGTTTCCTCTATAAGATCTGATGTTTTCATTGTTTTTTAATTAGTCGGCGTAATTCAATGTGCCGGCGATTATTTTTCTCGGATTTTTAGCGTCTTCCACTATCAACCCGTCGCGGACGAAAATTATACGGTCGGCATGTTCGGCAACATCATGCTCGTGAGTGATCAAAATTATGGTGTGGCCTTTTTTCTCGTTAAGCTCCTGAAAAGTGGAAAGGACTATCTCCCCGGTCTTGGTATCCAGATTCCCGGTCGGCTCGTCGGCCAAAATGATCGACGGGTCATTGACCAGCGCGCGGGCTATGGCGACACGCTGCATCTGCCCTCCCGAAAGCTGATTGGAGCGATGATCGTAATATTTTTCATCCAGCCCGGAATTTTTTAAAGCTTCCCTCGCTTTAGCCTCGCGTTCTTCTCTGGCCATTCCAGCGTAAACAAGAGGCAGCATCACGTTTCTCAAGGCTGTGGCGCGGGATAAAAGATTGAAGGACTGGAAAACGAACCCGATCTTATTTTTCCTGATATCGGCCAGCTCGTCTTCCGAAAGCTGGGACATATTTTTTCCGCCCAAAAGATATTCCCCGCTCGTGGCTTTATCCAAAGCTCCGAGGATATGCATCAAGGTGGATTTTCCGGATCCCGAAGGCCCGATGATGGCTATAAATTCACCCTTTTCGATATTAAAAGATACTCCTTTAAGGACAACCGTCTCTGTATCGCCGGCCTTGTAGCTTTTTACTATGTTTTTGCATTCAATCATAATAATTAAATTTACATCCCTCCCGGAACGCCTCCGCTCGGAGGGGTCATCATCTCTCCTCCGCCGGCCGCTCCCGAGCTTGAACTGGATTTAGTGCCGGAAGAGCTGCTTGAAGACTTGGAAGAACTTCTCCCCGGCATAGAGAACAAACCTTGAGCTTGAGAACCGGTCTTTACCGTCTGGACAACGGTTTTGATGACCACCAGATCGCCCTCGCTGATGCCGCTGGTTATTTCGACCATTGAATCATCCGATGATCCCGTTTCCACTGTTCTCTTTGTCGGCGCAACTGAAGAGATCGCTCCGCTGGTGCTGGTTGCATCCTGGCCGGATAAAAAATTCGCGTCCAAAACCTCGACATAATAAGAACCGTCTGTTCCGCTTTTTATTGCCGCGCTCGGTACCAATAAAAGATCCTGCTTGGCGTCGGTTATGATCGAAGCCGTAACGCTCATCCCGGGTTTTACCCGGTCGTCCTCGGCGTCAAAAACTATTTTCGCGCTGTAGGTGACAACATTTTGACTGACCGTTCCGATCGTATCGATCTCCGATATCGTGCCGGTGATCGTCAATCCGTCTATCGCGTCAAAGGTAAGGGTCGCTTTCTGGCCGATTTTAACTGTGGCCGCATCAACTTCGTTCATGGATATTTCCGCGACGCGATTTTTCGTAATAATGGTCGCGATGGTTCCATAAGAAGATATCGAAGCGATGGAATCTCCCTGGCTGACATTCATAGCCGCTATCACTCCGTCGAAAGGCGCTCTGATGGAATAGTCATTTAACTTTTCTTTGGCATCCGCGAGAGAATCCTCTCTCTGCCCGATGGATATATTCTGCGATCGAAGCTCAAGCTCGTCCGGTCCCTCTTTCAATTTGGCAAGAGAGGCGGTTTTTTCAGAAATGGTCCTATCCGCGTTGGAAACGGCTTGTTCATATGATTCGATAGAATTTTTCGCCGCGGTGGCGCTAGCCAGGTATGTTTTTACCGTAGCCGCGTCGGCATTAAGACTGGCCAGTTTAGGATCGCTGATAGTCTGTCCTTGAGTCGAAGGAACCACGTCGTAAAGATGGGAGATCAAACTGGAATCGTCTTTTATGGCCTCGGCGACATCATTGACCGTAACAACTGTTTTATTGATCAGAGAACTTATCTCGCTATTATCGGAAGAACCGTTGACGGCCAAATAGTCATTAAAATTATCTTCGTATTCATCCACCGCTTTTTGGTATGAGACGGAAGCTTTTTCCCCGTATTTCGCCATATTCGCGTCATAATCTTTCCCCGCGTTGACATAATAGCTTATATTATTTTGATAAGACGTCCCTACGATCGTACTTTTTAGCCTGACCATTAAATTAGGGAGATTAGTGAAGATGGTCTCTACCGCGGAAAATCCGTCCTGATAAGATTTTTCAAGATCGTCCTCGGCATCCTTTTTTGTTTGTTTGGACTGCGCAAGGCTGTTTTCGGACTGCAAAATAGTTAATTCGTCGGCTGGCTGCTGCAATTTTTCCAGCGAAAGCTTGGCCGATTCCAGGCTGATCTCCGCGTCCCTTACCGATTTCTGGGCGGACGTGGAATCCAATTGGGCGATAAGCTGTCCTTTTTTCACTTCCTGCCCGACTGTCGCGTTGACAGAAAGCACGTCTCCGGAAACGGTCGCTTTGATATCGACCTGTTTGGAGGCCGAGACCTGGCCGCTGCCGGAAACTGTCGTTATGATAGACCCCTTCTCAGCGGCCGCCAAAACGTAACGGGTCTGGGTTGAGCTCCCCTTAAGCGCCGTAAATCCGTAATATCCTCCCGCGGCCAGCAGAACGACTGCGATCAAAGAAAGTATTTTATGTTTTCCTAAAAACTTAAAAATGTTTGGCATAATATTAGATAAGAAATTATTTTTACAAAAAAGGGAATAAGGGAAGGGATAAATGGATTATGCAGAGGGCGGCAGGCGGAGGGTTAGACCCCAGCCACTAATCGAGGTTAATTTCCCAAGGGGTCTAACCCCTTGGAGATATTGGGAACAATTATGGCCGGATGGATCAGGATGGAGAATTAGACTCTCTGCTAGGGCTACCGTTGAAAGAACCTTTTTCGGGCGGCGGAGGCATTATTCTTATAAATTTGGCCTCTATCTGTCCGGAATCGTTCGACTCGCCGATGATCACGATATAATCATCAATCTTCAGATCTGTTATTTTTATATCCTCGTTAAGGCGCTTGATCTGTACTTTTTCCCCGGCAATAACTGTTTTCTCAACGTCATTCTGCCCTTTTACCACTATTGTCGATCCGTCTATTTTCATTATTTGTCCAAAAGTTCCATTAGCCTCGATGAAATTTTTGTCTCCAAAGTCTTTGAAGAATCCCCCTTGGGGCCCGGCAAAGTTCGTATGATAGTTGTCGCTCCACTGATGGGAAAAATCCGCCTTTCTTTCTCCCACGACCATTCCGAGTTTAAAGATGAAAAGGATCAATATCAGCCCGACTATCGCAAAAAAAGCTGCCTTGAACGCGTCCGGGCCGCAGCCCGCCTGGCAATTTTTCCGGGGAGGCGAAGAAACCATTTGCGGATCTTCTTGGGGAAAGGTTTGCGATCTTTTTTCTGTTTTTTCTGTTTCCATATCGGTTTTAATTATTAACTAATTTATTCGAAGCAATTATTATTTTTATGTCCTTCATCAAAAATTTTAGCGAAGCAAGGAGTGCCAGCGCGACCGTAAGAAGGATCAGCAAGCCTGTTATCGGAAGCGATCCCAATAAGGAAAAAACGAAACTGTGCCAGTAAGAGACCATCGCGCCAAAATCGGAAAATAGAAGCGAAAAAAAATAAGCGAATCCCGACTCCGTAAGAGCAGTTCGAACCGCTTGAAAGGCAGGAATGAAAGCGGCTGCCGAAAAAATAGTGCTTAAAGAAAAAATGATCGCCTGCCGCCTGGCCGCCCTTAGCTCTTGCTCCTTTCTTATCCGGACAAGCACTTTGTCAAAAAGCGACGTCCGGGGCTGGGGAGATGAAACGCAAGCTAATATTTTTTCGCAGTCTTTATCTTGAAGCATAGAATAATTGTTATAATTAATAATACGGGGCAAACAAGCGTTTTGGTGCAACTTGCCCGGATTTTTTACTGTTTTTTTTGTAAAATGCTTTTGAGGGCTATCAAAGCCCTCCTATAACGGCTTTTGACGGTATTGATAGGTTCTCCTAAAGATTCCGCTATCTCCTGAAAACTAAGTTCGCTGTCTTGGCGCAAAGAAAAAACCGCCCTGTATTTTGAGGGCAGTTCGCTTATCGCGGCCGCGATCTCCTGCGCTAATCCTTTGCGCTCGAATATTTCCAGCGCCAAAGGCCCCGGATCGGCAAGGCTTTCGATAATGGCATTTTTTCCGTCTTCGCCGTCAAATCTGGAAAAAGGCACTGTCTTCTTTTTGCGGAGCAGATCTATGGCGGTATTGCGGGCTATTTTGAATATCCAAGCCTTAAAACTTTTTTGCCGGTCGATTTTTTTGATGTTTCCCCAGACCTTCACGAATGTTTCCTGGGTGATGTCTTCAGCGTCCTGCTCGTTGCCGGCAAACCTGTATACGAAACCGTAAACGGGTTTTAAATACCGCGATATCAAAACTTCCAGCGCTTTTTCGTCGCCTTTCAAATAATTTATTATAAGTTCCTGGTCGGAAAAATCCTGCATTTTTTTATCTACGATAGATATAGCTTAAAGCTTTAATTTTATTTTTTCAAATTCGACCGCGGAAAAACAAAAAAACGCCGGAGGATGTTCCTCGGCATTTTCGCGAATAAAAAAAATAAAGAAATTTTAAAAAATAATTCAAAAAGGGAAAAGGTTGGACGGATGGCAAACGTCCAACCTATGAGGCGACTATCTTCGTATCGGGTATATCGATCCAGCTGGCGGCGATCAATAGAACGCCGTTTTCCTGGGTGATGTGGAAAGCCGCTTCGTGCTTTCCTCCGTTCGGCTTGATGAGGGCTTTTTCGAGATTTGTTCCCGTAGCCCTCCATTGGTTCATGGCATAACCATAGATGAACTCATCGAGAGTGGTCTCTTTGAGTTCCCTATCCGCGTCTCTCTTATTCTTGAGAGATGGGAGAGGTTTTATGCCCATAAGCTGGTAATAACCGACGGCCAAGGGATCGTCAGACTTGATAAAGTCAACGTTGTACCTGGTCGTTTCCGGATCTATTCCCAGCGCCCGAAGAAGCGGACGAAGCTGTTCGCGGCAAATGTCCTGCCAGTTAACGACTTCTACCGCGCCTGTGGATCTAAGAGATACCTTGAAAATATCGCCTATGTTCTTTTCTCTGTACGGATCAAGCAGAGCGTATTTGCCGGGAGTTCCGGCTAATTTTCCGTCTGCCGATACATTGTTTCTTTGGGTCGTGTCTTTCTCTTCCATATTCCTCACCTATCATCCATTTCTTATTCTATTGTTCAATGATCAAAAACTTTGAGCGAGACGATCTTGCCATCATGTCTCCCTCTCGAATAGCGTCCGCGGCGCCATTCGAGAAAGGACAATATTGCCCAAAAACAAAAAATCCTCAGAGGTCTGAGAATTTGCAAAGCCTTTTTTTATTTAACTACTTTTTGCAAACAGAAATTCCCAGACCTTGAGTCTTGCTAAAGTAAAACCAAAAATTGTTTCTCATCTGGGCTATCATTGTTTTAATATTTATCAAAATTACTTCCCCCTGTCAATAAATTATATTTCCATACAAAAAATGCCTAGGTCCGACCTAGCCATCTCCTGTGGATAACTTGCAAGGTGTCACCTTGCAGATCTTTAACCGCAACAAAAAATTACCTAGGTCGGACCTAGGTAATTTCTGTGGATAACTTATAAAAAATATTATTCCAATACTTTCATCAATGGGGGCAGGAAGTCCTTTTTTCGGGACATTGCTTTTTCGAGATAGATCGAACTGTCCGTTACCGGCTTTCCGAAGGCTTTTTCCAAAATTTCGGTATCCCCGGCCGCGAAAACTTCCGACCCTTCTTTCATAATATCGGTGACCATCAGGGCAACAAAGGAAAAACCTTCTTTTTGCGCTATTTCCGCCATTTTTTGCAATATCTCTTCCTTCCTTCCTTCAGCCTCGGCCAAATCGACAACCTCGATCTGTCCAACGCCGAATTTTTTTCCGCCCGCTTCGAACGGCTTAAAATCGGAATAGATTATTTTTTCCGCGTCCATCCCCTTCAAGCTGGCTTTTTGTTTTTTGATCTCAATACCGAACTTTTTCAAATTCTTTATCTTGGCTTTTTTACCCAATTTTTTGGCTATTTCGATATCAATTTTGGTAGTGGTGGTCGATTTAAAAACCACCGTGTCGGACAATATGGCCGAAACCAAAAGCCCGGCCAACTGGGGGGTGATCTTGAATTTTTTGTCAGCCATCATTTTTTGAGCAACTAGGGTCGCGGTCGATCCGACCGGTTCGGTGTGAAAAACTATCGGTTCGGAACAAATAAAACCTATTTTGTGATGGTCCAGAACCTCGATTATTTTGGCGCCCTCAACGCCGTCCGGGTTCTGGCTCTTCTCGTTGTGATCGACCAAGATCAATTTTTGGCCGTCAGCCGAAACCAACCTGGCCGGAACGGCTGCTTTGAACTGATCCAGCACAAATTGCGTTTCCGGATTAATATCGCCGGAAACAGCGGGAACGGCATTGATCCTTTTGGCTTTCTTTAAATAAGCCGCGTAAGCGATCGCCGAACAAACAGTGTCGGTATCGGGCGATTTATGGCCGATGACATAAATAATTTCTTTTTCCATAGTTCTTGAAAGTTTATTTTTAATTTTTAAATGCTTTTGTTCCTATTAATGTCATCTTTGCAGAAAAACCGAAAAAAGTTAATACTGCCAATAATTTTAAAACGAGATTTGCGGAACGGAATCTTTCCCTTTGCCGATAGAAAGATATCCCATGGTTTTCATCCCAAGAGGGGCGGCGATGAGCAAGAACGGAAACTGGCTGATCAGGGTATTATATTTCCGCACATTGCGGTTATAAAATTCCCGGGAGCATGCGATACGCTGTTCCGTATCGACAAGAGAGAGCATCAAAGCTTGAAAATTTTCCGAAGCTTTCAGCTCCGGATAGCTTTCAATCATTGCCGACAGCGAGCCGATAACCGGAGAGTTTGAAGCGGGCATCTTATCGGAAAAAACGGTTTGCGCCCTGGCCTCGGCAACGAATTGCTGTACCTGTTCCTCGTGCTCCGCATAGCCTTTTATCGCTTCGACTAGATTGGGAATAAGCTCGGCGCGCCTCTTCAATTCCACGTCTATATTGCTTAAGGCGTTAAGCGCGCGGTATTTAACGGTAATAATGCGGTTATAAGCCGTAAAAAGCAGGCTTCCGAGTATAAGAAAATTTCCTATCGCAAGAAGCGGGAATAAGAGGACAAGGCTGATCCACGATAAATAATTCGCCGAGAACAATATCGCCGTATAGCCGAAAGCGATCATCAAATGAGAAAGATAAATAAGGCTTGACCCTTTGTAGAATTCTTCCACATAATCATCCCTGTCTTTTTGACTGATGATCAGCGGACATTTTTCGCTTTCCTGCAAGGCAAGTTGGCCGTCCGGACTTTTTACCGCCATCCCGTAAACGAACACCTTGGTTCCGGGAACCAGTACGCATTCGGTTTTTCGATACAAGCCGCCGGATATGAGAGGAATGCCTAAAAATTTCTTGACTTCGGCCGACCGCTCTTCCAATTTATTGAATATTTTTTTACAGTCGATCTCGCTGTATTTCGGATTGCTGGTCAAACGGCCTCCGAAATCGATCCGATAATCGGAAAAATCGTCATCCATATTCGCCAGGTCTATATTAAGAACCCCTCTTTCATCCTGAAGGTGGAAAGGGACAAAACGGGAAATATTCTCGACCATCACCCATTCGCTGTTTTTTCCCCGCTTCACGTACTTTTCTTTGATGCTGTGATAATAAACGCACTGGACTTCCCCGTAGGGCGAAATCAAAAGTTTTCCGTCCTCGGCTTGAATAATGCCATGTCCGGAAAAAGGCACTCCTGCTGAAGCCTCGGAAGTTTCAAGGGTCGGCTGGCTTTCGACGTCGAATATGATCTTCTCGTATTCTTTGAATTCTTTTCTGAAGTGAAAAGATCCTATGATAATGACGAAACCGCAGGCAACGAACTTGAGGGCCATTACTCCCGGAGAGTAGCACACATCGCAGTCTTCCCCTGACAATATCAAAATTATAACGCAGAATAATGCGATAGAAACAACGGCGGATCGGAATGTGACACGTTTCATCTCTTTAAAATTATTTTTTGGATAATAAATTTTCTATATCTTTTCTCGCTCCAAAGACCTTTTTGCAATTCGAGCATTCGAAAAGGCCGGCGCCCTCTTCGAAGTCTTCCAATTTTATTCCGCAACACGGGCAGAACAAACCGCCGCCAACCGGAAATTTCTTTGCTTGTTTTCCGCCCGTATCATCCGCTTCCGCCGGCAAATTCTTTATGCACATCAGATCCCAATCATCCATCCAGAAACCGCCGCAATCAGGACAATTCCATATCTTTAAAAAATTCTTCGTCTTTGCTTCGATCATCATCACTGCCATCGCACTTCCGCATAAAGGGCATAAAACCGGCATTTCCTTGTTTTCCGCTGCAGGGTCGTTGGCAACCGGATCAGCTTCCTCGATAAGCTCCTCTCTTTCTTCCGCGGAAGGCTGGGAGGTAGGAACCGAACTGAAAGGATTGTTTTCCGAAGAAAAATAATAAGTGGAAAAATTCTCCGGGAGCTCTTCGATCGATCCGCCATAGTTTTTGATCTTTCTTATTATCGAATGCAAAGCTTTTGGATAGCGGGTAAGCTCCATTGTTTTCGCGTCCGCGTAAAATTCCTCCGTTTCGGCCAAAGAATAATAAATTACGGAAGAAAGAAAACTGATGAAAACATATGGGGGGTTCAAAAGGTTGAAAACTACCCTTATGGAAGACCCGAATTCCCCGCCGTTTGAATCGGTATTGTCCATCATCATTCTCGCAAGCATACCGATCCATATAGCGATCAAAAACGGATCAATTGACCATAAGATAAAGAACAAAAGCAAAAATCCTCCCGCCCTTAAAACGCTCAAAATGATATTCAATGTTTCCAAAAAAACGACCCGGCCCGACAGCATATGGGCGAATTCGTGGCTGACCAGGGCGTCAAGCTCGTTCCTATCTGCTATGTTCAAAAGCGGCGCTGTAATGCAGATCACCGGACCGGACGGATCTTGTATGGAAAAAATAGTCGGATTGGTATGCTTAAGAACCTTAAAAACCGGCGCGTTCATACCGGTCCTGATAGCTATTTCCTCAACAGAATTTTTGAGGTCAGCTTCTTTCGGATGGCCGGACACTTCCGGTATATTGATCCTGTTGCTTTTGATAAGGCTCGAGATCAAATAAACAACTGCACCCGCCAAGCCGATGAACAGCGGCAAAGGATCGTTAAATTCCGGAAAAAATCTGGCATCCAAAATCAGGACCGCCACCGTGATAATGGCCAAGATCGAAAACCATACAGACCTTCTCGCCCTTATAGCCGATAGAAGCGAATAAGAAGTCGTTTTCCCTGTCCCGAAGCTATATTTTGAAGCGTCCTTGTAAGCCTCCATTACCACGTACGCCATATTGGCCGTCCAAGCGGACAGAAGATAATAAATATAAAAAAGAGCGTATCCCGTTACCGCCATAGGAAGCAGAAAAAGGATTCCTGCCTGGCTGTTATTCGTTATAAGGATATTTAAAACAAAAAAGGCGGCCAGCAATGGCAGCCAAAGAGGAGAAAAAACGATCAAATTCCTTTTTGCCCTCTCTCCCATTTTTCTGTATAATTTTTCCGCAAAAAAGGCAAAAGCCAGATAACCGAAAAAAACAAAAATGACGAACAATTCAGAGAGATCGCCGTCATTATAAATAGTTTCCAATATGCCAGGCTGGCGGTAAGATTCCGAGTAAGAAAAAGGATCGTATGGGATCATATCAATGTATAAGTTCATTTTACCATCAAAAAGATCTTCTGGCGACTTTGGCGGCGGCTCATCTTCTTTAATCCAGAACAATTTCGTAATTCAGATATTCGTCTTCTCCTTTTTTGGTCATTCCCTTGAATTTGAAACCGGCTCTTTTCAAGACTCCCGCCGATCTCGGATTATGCATAAGGGCTATCGCGCGGAGAGATCTGTATCCTGCGTTTTTCGCGATATCGCACAATGCTTTTACGGCGTTGGTCATAAATCCCTGGTTGTTCTCATCCGCCCAATAGCCGATCTCCGCGCCGGCCAGGTCCGCTGATCTTACATCCAAAGATCCAACGATCTTATCCGACTGGTCTTTTACCAAAAAAACAAAATGCTTTTTCTCCTCCCATCCTTTTTTAGCTCCGTCCAGAAAATTTCTGGCATCGCTGATATCATATGGCCTGCCGTTGAATTTCTCCCTGAATAAAAAATCATACACGGATGGCTGGCTGCAAACGGCCGCGACTTGGATCGCCGCATCTTCAGAGGCGCAGGAAGATCCATCAGCCCTGCAAATAGAAAATTTATCCCTCGTAAGAAAATTTTTAATTTCAACTGTTTTCAGTTCTCCGAATTGCGGAATGTTGTTTTCCATAGCAAATGGTTTATTAAAAATGTACTTTACCATATTAACAAAAAACCGTCACGAAATGGCCTTTCTTTTTCCGCACTTTGGCCGTTTGCTCCCGATTTGCTACAATATATCCGTTAATAAAATAATCTACAGACCGATATGTTCATCGAGATCATCAAAGCGGCCGTGCTTGGCGTAGTTGAGGGCATAACCGAATTTTTGCCCATTTCCTCAACGGGCCATCTCATACTTGTAAATCAGTGGATAAGCTTCAGCAAGGATTTCACGGCGATGTTCGACATTGTCATCCAGCTGGGAGCCATCCTTTCTGTTGTCGTTTATTTCTGGGACCGCCTTTGGCCGTTCGGCAAAGACGAAACGAAAACTAAAACGATATTTGATATTTGGTTCAAGGCCATTGTCGGCGTTCTCCCCGCGATCGTTTTGGGAGCGCTTTTCGGCGGAATGATCGAAGAAAAATTGTTCAATCCCTGGATTGTGGCAATTGCCTTGCTCGTTGGCGGATTAATTTTGATCTTTATCGAAAAAAGGAAGCGATCCCCCCTGTTCAATTCTGTCGCGGAAATGTCTTTTCAAACCGCTTTTTACGTCGGCCTCTTCCAGTGCCTGTCGATGATCCCCGGCACTTCGCGCTCCGCCGCCACCATCATCGGAGCGATGCTTCTCGGCGCGTCCCGAACGGCGGCCGTGGAATTCTCTTTCTTCCTGGCCATCCCGACCATGGTCGCGGCCAGCGGATACAGCCTGCTGAAACAAGGCCTTTCAATGACCTCCTCCGAGGTCGTTATTCTGGCAACCGGTTTTATAACCGCCTTCTTGGTTGCTTTGGGGGCGATCAAATTTTTTATGAACTATATCCAAACCCGCGACTTCAAACTATTCGCCTATTACAGGATAATTTTGGGAGCGCTGATCATCTCCTATTTTCTTTTCAAATAAACCATCGGCGGTTCCGCTATGCCTCTTTACTTGACTAAAGAATAGCTCTTTGCTAAAGTAAAGCGCGTAAGGGCCCATTTACAGAAAGGTCGGACAGGTTCGATTAATTCGGCTGCATTGCAAAGCAATGCTGACCGACAAAAAACCATGGAAGACGCAGACAAGGAAGCGATATTCAAAGGAGAACGGGATTATAAAAAATGCCATGAAAGAGGAGTGTTCAGTCAATGTTTTGACAGCGACTACAATCCTCCAAAAGGGCATGAGATCGCCTATAGAGAAGGACGAAGAAGGGCAGAGGAAGCCCGTAAAAAATCCTGGTAACAACTCCTTATAAAAAACGGTCCCCCCAGGATCGTTTTTTAAATTGATCGGTCTATTTAACTCTCCCTATCAATCAAGCGATATCTTCAACCCGCAACCGAGGACTTTGGCTATTCTTTCCAAGGTGCCGATGGAAAGGTTTTGTTTTCCCTCTTCTATCCTTATTATTTCGATCTGCTTTACGCCGATCCTTTTGGCAAGCTCCGCCTGTGATATTTTTTTCTGTTTTCTCAATTTCAAAATATGGCAGGACATTTCCAATTGCTTGCTGTGCTCGCTGCAATTCTCTTTGGGGGCTTGGTTCTTCGGCCTATTCATAAAATAAGTCTGAAAACCGTCCCGCCCTTTTATTTTTTGCTGCTTAAAAAAATTCATAATTGTTTTTTTGCTTTATAATATTTCCTTCCCTTTAATTTATCCGGCAAAAGTTCCTTGTCGGTATAGCGTTCATATCCTTTGCCGTATCCCAAATTTTTCATCAGCTTTGTCGGCGCGTTCCTTAGCTCCATCGGGATAGGAAGGTTGCCGTATTTCTCCGCGTCGCCCAGCGCTTCGAAATAAGCATCGTAAGCGCTTCTGTTCTTGGGCGCAAGACTTAAATACACAACACCATGGGCAAGATTTATTTGGGCTTCGGGCACGCCGATGGTTTCGACCGCCCTGAAAACCTCATTTGCCACCACTAAAGCGGTTGGCTGGGCCATTCCGACGTCTTCAGAGGCGAATATGACCATCCTTCTCGCGATGAATTTCGGATCTTCGCCCGATGCGACCATTCGGGCAAGATAATAAAGGGCCGCGTCCGGCTGGCTGGCCCGCATGCTTTTTATGAAAGCGCTGATCGTGTTGTAATGCTCGTCTCCTTTTTTATCGAATCTCAAAAACTTGTTTTGGACCGTGTCTTTCAATGAATCGACATCTATTTTTTTGTAAAATTTGGAAGCGGTATCAAGAACCGTGATCGCCTGCCGGGCATCTCCGTCCGCTATCCTTATCAGCCAGTCTTTCGCCTCTTTTCCCAGCTTGATCCCGGTCCTTTCGATTATTTCGGCCATATCTTTTTCAGAAAGGCTTTCCAGGGTAAAGACCCTGCACCTCGACAATAACGGCGAAATGACCTCGAAGCTCGGATTCTCCGTTGTCGCTCCGACCAAAACGATATCTCCCCGCTCCACATAAGGAAGCAAAAAATCCTGCTGGGCCTTATTGAACCGATGGATCTCGTCCAGGAACAGAACCTTCGGGCCGGCGAAGATCTTTCCGCTTTCGACTATATTCCTGATATCTTCTTTCCCTGAAGACACTCCCGAAAGTTCATATAAATTAGCGTGCAAAGAATTGGCGTATATCTTCGCGAGAGTGGTCTTGCCCACGCCCGGCGGTCCCCATAAGATAAAAGAAAAAACATGGCCGCCGTTAATGGCAATATTCAAAGGCTTCCCTTCGCCGACCAGATGTTTCTGGCCCACGAATTCCTCAAGATCTTTTGGCCTTATCCTAGAAGCTAGCGGTTCCATTGAAATTTATTGATTAGAATTTAACGACTCTAACCACCACGCCGTTCACCGCGTATCCGAAGGCGTCAAGGTCTTGCTGGTGCAAAACTATCGGTGGTATTTCCGAAGTGGATTCGGAAACAAGGCGGATCTCTTTTCTTTTATTGTCCCTATAATATTTTTTGAAGTTGGCCGCCCCGTCGATGCTCGATAAAACGTAATCGCCGTTCTCCGGCCTTTGATTGCAATTGACTATCACGTAATCGCCGCTCTCGATATTGTCGCCGTTGATATCGGCTTTATTCAAAGAATTGCCGACCGCCTTTACCGCGATCAAACCGTCCGGCCTAGGCCTCTTGATCGATCTTTGGGATATCTTCAAATATCCTTCGATGGTATCTTGGGTCAGCTGAAGGGCCGGTCCGCAATTGGCGCATCCGACTATCGGTATATTGAACATCTTATCCGTTGTAAAAGCCTCAAGCTTGGCAACCTTTTGGCAGTTTTTCTGTCCGTCAAAATAGATCAATCCTTTATCTTTCAATTGCTTTATATGGTAAATAACCGTTTGGGGATTTTCTATCCCAAGCTCCCTGCCTATCTCGCGGTAGCTCATTTTGGAAATATCTTTTGTTTGGGCCAGTTTGATTATTTTTTGCTGGTTCGCGTTCATAGCTTTTTTGTTTTTAATTTATTAGCTCGCCCCTATTTTACCAAAAACGGCTTACGCCTGTCAATAGTTTTATTAACACCGTTGACACTGTTTACAAAAATACCGCCGATCCCCTGTTTTCTCAAACAAAAAACCGGCTCAACCCGGCTTTTGACCTTTCTTGCCTCTTATTTTTTCTCCGCTATATCCTTTAATTTTCCGACATATTTTTTCTCCTGCTTTTGGCCCATGATAATATCATCCTTCGGACCAAGATAAATTTCCGTATCGCTGTTAAGCCCGAGGATCTCTCCGACCTCTTCTGCTTTATTCATAACCTCGGCAAGCAGCCGATCATCAAAATTCCAGCCCATCCCTTTATAGAAATATATCCTGTCTTCCTGCGGCGAATAAAAACCCCTGATGTTATTGTTCAAAAATTCTTCGATGTTTTTTCCAGCGGTCCAGCCTTCTTTTTCGAACCACTCCAAATGGGAAAGCGGACTGTTTTCCGGCCCAGCCTTGACTTCCCCGTCTTTGATGCAGAACATCAACCTTGAACGATGAAAAACCTCGTCTTCTATGGTTCCCTTAAGCAATTTTGGATCTTTATCTTCCATATGTTTATAATCATACCAAAAAAACGCCTTTTTGCCAGCTGACGGATTGGGCGACCTGTGGAAAAGATATCATTCAAAGAACTCATCCATCAGCAGGCGGGCCAAACGGAGCTCTTCATAAGAAACATCTTCTCCGAACATTTCCTTTACCGGAGAGAGCGGGAACTTGCCGTCTTCGTCCCTGTTGGCAAAAATCATCCTTTGCATCCCGGTAAGCCGCCTGTATCCGATATTCTCGCCCAAATAGGCGACATCCGGCAACTGTCTTTTTTCTTTCAACTTTTCCAAATGGGTAATGATCGTCCCGACGGTCAATTTTCTTGCCTTAGCGATATCTTCCAGCTCCATTCTTTTTTCGAGCATCTCTCTAGTTACCTGTGATGTCGGAATTTTTTTCTTGGTCTGTAATTTCGCCGGCAGATCGTCCAGATCGTCTTTTTTCGGGAAGGCTTCCATTATGGCGCGGATCTCTTTCGCGTGTTTTTCGGATACTTTTTTCAATTCCTTATCGAATTCTAAAACTTCGTCGCTTACCTTTAGAGCGGTTTCGTTGAACCCGACCAGCGACAACCCGTCCAAAGACCGCACGCGCGAAAGAGCCACATAGCCCATCCCGCGTTCGAACGACTGGGAAAGATCTATCTTGGCTGCATCCAAACTCATCCCTTGGCTCTTATGCACGGTAATAGCCCAAGCCAGGCGCAAAGGGTACTGGCTGATCTGGGCTTTTACTTTTCCGTCCTCTTCTATCATCCAATTGGCCAAACCGACATCAACGATCCGTCCCTCCCGGGTGCGCACGCAGATATTCTCTTCATCAAGCGACTTCACCACCCCAAGAGTACCGTTCGAATAACCGTCTTCAAAATTGTTTTTAACGAACATCACCCGCGCTCCGATCTTTAAATGCAAAACATCTGGGGCAAGACACCCGCGTTTGATGGATTCCAATAAACTTTCGCCTCCATGGCCTTCCATTCGGTAAAGATATTCCTTGCCGGAAATTTTCCTTAACTCCTGCGAATTTTCAAGATCCACATCGGCATTGTGAGAATAAAGCTTCGTGGGCTCTATTTTCCCGCTGACATCTTTTCCGATCCGCGATTGCAGATAAGCTCGCTCCTGGCTGCCCACGGCATTATTCCTTATGGCATTCAAAACCGCCAAGAACAGATCGTCATTCTGACGGTGCTGTTCATCAAGATAACAGATCTTCGGATCCAAACTTTGCCACGATATCGCGTGATAAGCAAATTTCTTTTGGGATCCGCCGGACCGGACCACGGGCGGCAGTTGGAAAAAATCCCCGCAAAGAACGACCTGCACTCCGCCGAAAGGAAGTTCATTCTCTTTAAAAGCCTGGAATAGCTTGTCTATAAGATCAAGCTGCGAACTATGGAGCATCGAAACCTCGTCTATTATCAGAACATTGGTTTTCCGGTAACGGCTCTTCAAATAGTTGCGGGTTTTTAATCCGTTTATATCGCCCTCGCTCAAAGAATCTTTAATGCCGAGCCCTGTCCAGGCGTGAACGGTCATTCCTCCTATATGCGTGGCCGCAATGCCGGTGGAAGCGGTGACCGCCGCGCCGATGCTGTTCTTGCGCAAAAAATCTATATAGCTGTTCAACAAAAAAGTCTTGCCGCTGCCAGCGGCTCCGGTGATAAAAGCGTTATGCCCTTTTTTCAATATTTCCAAAGCTTCTTTTTGCGTCATAAATACCATTGTATCCGTCCAGCCCGCGCCTAGCAAGTTTATTGAAAATAAACTTAGAATATCTTAACCTTAAGAGATGGCAGCCAAAAATCGGCCATTAAAAACAGTTATTAAAAAATATAACCATCCATGAAATCACCTTCAATAAAAATTAAAAAGATCAGAACAAAAAATATTTCCAAACGCGCTCGGAACATCGAAATTTCTTCTATAAAAGAGATGTCGATGCTGGCAGATATCATAAAAGAAAAAGGCGGATCCCGTGTTATTTCTTTCGGCCAAGGCATTCCGTATTTCGATACGCCCGATCATATTAAGCAAGGAATAATCGACTCTTTAAAACAGCCGGACACCAAAGCTTACACTCTTATGCCGGGGATCAATGAACTGCGCGACCTTGTCGGTAAAGATTTAGAAAACTCGCGTGGAATAAAAAAAATCCAGCCAAGAAAACAGATCATGATCACGGTAGGCTGCCAAGAAGCGATCGCTTGCGCTTTGTCGGCAGTGATCGATGAGGGCGACGAAGTCATCTTGTTCACTCCGGGGTTCCCTTCCCATATAGCGCAAGCCATCCATTTCGGCGGAAAACCGAAATTCGTAAGTTTAGACGAAGCGAATGATTGGGCTATCGACTTTTCCAAACTGGAAAAAGCAACGACAAAAAAGACCAAAGCCATCCTTCTTTCCAATCCTTCCAATCCGACCGGAAAGGTCCTGACCGTAAAAGAAGCCAAAACGCTTGCCGCTTTTGCCAAAAAACACGACCTGATAGTGATCTCCGACGAAACTTACGACTTCTTAACATATAACGGCACTCCTTATTTTTCCTTAGCTTCTCTTCACGGCTTGGAAGATCGGATCATCTTGTGCGGAAGTTTTTCCAAAAAATATTCCATCACCGGTTACCGGGTAGGCTACGCTTTCGCCGAGGAAGGGATCATCAGCCAAATGATGAAAGTCCATGATGCCCTGGCAATTTGCGCTCCGACCATTTCCCAAAAAGCCGTTATTACCGCCTTAAAAGGACCGCAAAGATCAGTGGCTGATCTCGTTCAGGGTCTGACAGACAACCGTGAAAGAATGTGCGCTCGACTTGACCGTTTGGACAATATTTTCTCTTACAAAAAGCCCATGGGCGCTTATTATATCTTAGTGAAATATGATCTGCCCGGATATGATTCCCGCCAGCTGGCAGAGAAAATATTGGATGAAACCCATCTCGTCGTTATCCCGGGAGAAGCTTTCGGCCCGGCCGGCGAAGGCCATTTACGCTTCTCCTTCGGCTGTACGCCGCAGGATATCGACGAGGGATTCGACCGTTTGGAAAAATGGTCTCAAAGTCTATAAAATAACCGATCGGTCCGCCAACAAAAAACCGCCCCTTTACAGAGACGGTTTTAAAATCAAGGCTGTTTATTCAATTCCTCCGTGCACATATTCTTTATTCCTTCGTCTTTTATTTTTTCACAAATAGACAGATCGTGTTTATCTAAAGCAACACTCCTATAACAATAATCTTTACTGGTTGAATTTTTTATCTTCTCGCAGATGGACAAATCTTCTTGAATATCGGCAACACTGGAATAGCAATTGTCTTTCATTGTGGAATTTTCTATTTTGTCGCAAATAGCCACGGTCTGCTTATCCGGAAGAAGGTCGGAATAACATTGGTCCTTATAATACTGTAATGTTATTTTTTCGCAAAGGGCTGGATCTTGCTTGGCCGTACTGACGTCTGAATAACAGTCTTCTCTTCTCCGCTGATCCTGTATCTTTTTCTCACAAATCGATTCGTCTTTCAGGTCCCCAGCCACATTGATATAGCATGAATCTTTATTGCTATAATTAGTCCCGTCATCCTCTTCTTTCAAATCATCGCAGACAGCCAGTCCCTTCCCAGCCTGGCCCAGCCCAGAATAGCAAGAGATCTTCCTACCCCACCACTGAATACTATCGCAAATCGAAGAATCATTTTTTATTTTAGCGATATCCGTGTAGCAATTGTCTATTTTCTCCTTGTCTTGTATTTTGCCGCAAAAAGATGGTTCTTGCCGTATGCTGGCGATCTCCTGGTAGCAGGAATCTTTCTCTTTCTCCATTTTCTCGCAAAGGGATGGGTCTAATTTATACTCAAAAATCCCCCAATAGCAATTATCTTTTGCGGTTTGCGTTTTTATTTTTTCACAAATAGACTGATCAAGTTCATGAGCCCCAACATTCGAGTAGCATTCATCTTTTTTTGCGGAGTCCTTTATCTCGTCACAAGTTGGAAGATCTGATGCCATACTGGAGAGACATTCATCCTGCATCTCCGATCGCGCTTTCTTGCAAAGAGAAGCATCCCCTTTCGCCCCGGCGACAGAATAATAACAAATATCCCTGCTATCAAGATAGTCTATCTTCTCACAGATAGCTTCATTTCCTGTGGCCGCTGCGACGCCGGAATAACAATAATCCTTCGATATCCATGCTTGAATTTTATCGCAAAGCGAGAGATCTGACGTCTCGGCGGCAAGATTAGAATAGCAAGACTCTTTTGTCTGAATGGTTTGGATCTTTTCGCAAAGAGATAGATCTTCTTTATCTTTGGCCATTTCGGAATAGCAAGATTCCTTGTCTCCTTGCTTCTCTATTTTTTCACAAATAGCCGGATCCTGTTTAGTCTCGGCAACCGCTGTATAACAATATCCATCATTCTTCATCCCGTCGCAGATAGAAACATCTCCTTTTTCCCCTGCAACGCGAGCATAGCAAAAATCTTTTAGATCTGCCTTATCGCAAATAGACAGGTCTTGTTTGGCCACTGCAACACTACGGTAACAATCACCGGGATTTTTCACCATATCGCAAATGGAAATGTCCTGTTTGGCCTCCGCAACCTTGTAGAAACAAAGAGAAACTATATTTTCAAATTCCCAACCCGGACCTTTTATTTTATCGCAAATCGCAAGGTCTTGCTTGGCTCCGGCGACATCAGCATAGCAATAACCTTTGTCTTTCGCGATGCGTATTTCGTCGCAAATAGAAAGATCCTGCTTGGCCGCCGCAACGCCGGAATAGCAGGAATTTTTACCACTTATATTTTTTATTTTGTCACATATCGTTTTGTCTTGTTTGACTTTGGCCGCTTCGGAATAACAAGAATCTCTTTTCGAAAATAATAGTTTCTCGCAATCTTTTTCATCTTTCTGGCCATCTGCTGCCACGCCAGGCTGCTGATTGTTACCAGTCTTGGGACTAATAATCCCCCATCCAAACTGTTTGTCTAAGGCATAAAATCCAAAAACGCTTCCGCCTATCAGCGCGATGGCCAAACCAATAATAACAGCCGTTCGGACCGGGAAAGACTTCCGCTTCTCCAAGCCGGAAGGAGCTGGCTTTTCCGCCATATCGACAGCATTAAAAGCCTCTTCTATCTCCGTTGCCTTCCAGCCAGCTTTGGTCAGCTCTTGCCTGATCTGGTCGTCGGTCATACTGCTAATTCTGGCTTTTTTTATATAATCTATGATCTGCTGACTCATATTTATAATTCACCAATTTTATTGGTTAATAATCATTTTATAAAGATCGCGGCATTCCTTCCTCTTATTATCGCTTTTCATAGTGTCGCAAAACAACAGATAACATTCTCTCTTTATTTCCTGGTCTTGAATTTTATCACAGGCAGCCTTATCGGAATTAAGTCCGTTAAAACTCTTGTAACATTTATCCCTGTCCGGTTGGTCTTGAATTTTATCGCAAATAGAAAAATCTCCTCCCCACTCGGCTACGTTGGAATAACAAGAATTTTTCTCCTTCTGGTCTTGAATTTTATCGCATACGGATAAATTTTTCGTATTTCTGGCCACCTCCGAGTAGCAACCTTCCTTCAAGGCGTTCTCTTGTATTTTATCGCACGTAGATAAATCCTTATTTATTTCGGCAAGGTCAAAATAGCAATCATCTCTTCTCTCTTGGCTTGAGATCTTATTGCAGGAAGAATAACAAGTATCTTTCACTCCTTTGTCCTGTGTATCGTCGCAAATAGTTGAACCATTATTGATAAAAAAAGTGTCCATATAACAAGAATCTCTTATCTTCTGGTCTTGGACGCTGTCGCAGATAGACAAGTCTCTCTCAACCGTAGCGACTTGAGAATAGCAAGAGTCTTTTTTTTCTTGGCTTTGGATCCTGTCGCAGACAGACAGGTCCTTCTTGTTCCAAGCTACTTTATAATAACAACTTTCTTTCCCTTCCTGGCTTTGTATCTTCTCGCAGATGGATACATCCTGTTTAGCCCCGGCAATCGAACCGTAACAATCGTCTCTCGTGCCTTGCCACTGAATCTTGTCGCACACGGAAAGATCTCCGCTTTTTTCAGCGACAAAAGAATAACAAGACTCTTTCTCTTCCCAATCCTGAATTCCGTTGCAATAGCCTTCCCCTGCAAGTTTAGCAACTGCCCCAACAGGTCCGGGGACGGCGGCAATCCTGCCTTTGATAAAATAAAACCCTGCGAGCAGCAGAGCGGACAACAAAAAAATAACGGCGATAACTATAACTATTATTTTCTTTTTCATGATTATCATTTTACTGAAAATCTTGCCCCTGGCCAAGAGACCTGTGGAGAATCAATCGCCCGAAACCAAAATCATAGTGAGGCAAACCGAGATGTTGAGCTAACATTTTTTGCAAGAGTCCCCTTGCCGGCACCGGGCGGTCCAGAGAAAGCAATGATCATTTTTATTCCTCTTTATATCTGTTTTTACTAAAATTGCCGTAAACAAGCCGAAAAGCCAACCTGCCTTCCCGGTGCAGCATCGGAAGGCCGATGTCGGCCCCGCATTCGCATTTAAGCATTTTCATCTCCTTCACATCGCCAACAGTGTCTTGCAGGGAAGCAAGGATTTCTGGGGCTAAAATGCGGTTAAGATATAATCTTTTTAACCCGCCGCGGCCATCTTTTTGATAAAGCAAAATTCTCTTGCCGCACTTAGCGCAGCCAATGCTCAAAACAACAAATGTACTTTCCCTGTCCCTGAAATACTTGTCTTTCTTGATCTCTCTCATGGCATCACTCTTTAACAATATTTTATTTCTAATGATTATATCGTAAAAATATTCGATTGCATATTTAGAGTATTTTTAGGTACTCATGTGAAAGCGGCTGGAATAAACCGCGTCCTGCGAAATTTACCCAACAAAAAACCGCCTCTTTGCAGAGACGGCTTTTTTGTAAGTTTTGAAGCTTATACTCTTGTTACATCCACAGCGCTGCGGCCTTTGTCGCCGTCAACAACTTCGAAAGTAACAGCATCGCCGACCTTAAGGTCTTCGAAAGTGACGCCTTTCAGATTCTTGAAGTGGAAGAAGATATCTTTTGCTTCGCCTTCGCAAGCAATGAATCCAAATCCTCTATCTGTGAGCGTTTTGATTGTTCCTGTCATTTTGTTTGTGTCTTAACTTTTTATTTTAATGTTATAGAAATCCGACCTCATCTCTTAACTCGTACTGACTAGTATACTCCTTCTCCTAAAAAAATACCAGAGCCGGAAAGAAAATCACCGCCAATCCGATATTTTGGCCCAAAAATCCTTATTTTGCTAACCGTTCTGGTTTTCCAGCCTTTTGGCCCGGACGCGATCGACTTCTATCAATATTTTCTTTCTCAATCTCACGATCTTCGGAGTTATTTCCAGATATTCGTCATCGTTCATTATTTCCATTCCTTTTTCCAGAGTAAGATTGATGCGGGGAGCAAGGATTATCGCTTCATCGGCACCCTTTGATCTCACGTGCGTAAGCACTTTTCCCTTGGTGGGATTGACCAGCAGATCGTTACCTCTGGTGACGTTTCCGATGACCATTCCTTCATAAATATCATCGCTCGGCCCGATATACAAAGTGCCTCTTTCTTGAAGCCCTCCCAAAGCGTAGGTCAAAGCCTTGCCCGTAGACATCGAAACCATCGATCCGACGGTATGATGTTCTATCTCTCCGATATGCGGGCGGAAACCGATGAACTGGCTGCAGATTATCCCTTCGCCGCGGGTATCAACCACAAATTCACCCCTATAACCCAAAAATCCGCGGGTAGGTATTTCGAAAAGAATTTTAGTGTGGGTTTTTTCCGTTTTAATATCCGTGGACATTCCTTTTCTCCTGGCCATTTTTTCTATCACGCCTCCCATCATTTCGGTGGGCACGTCAACGGTCACCTCTTCAAAAGGCTCCAATTTCACCCCGTCTTTTTCTTTAAAAACCACCTGCGGCTGGGAAACTTGCACCTCAAAACCTTCGCGCCTCATATTCTCAAGCAGAATGGATAAGTGAAGCTCTCCCCTGCCAAAAACCTTAAAATCCTCATTGGAAGAAAAATCGACTTTCAGCCCCACATTGATCTCCAGTTCTTTTTTTAGCCTGTCTTTTATCTGGCGGGAGGTGAAAAACTTTCCGTCCCTGCCCGAAAGCGGAGAGCTGTTCACGAAAAGATTTATCGAAATGGTCGGCTCGTCAACGGTAATGGCGGTCATCGGTTCTTCCGCCGGATCCGCGCAAACGGTCTGGCCGATATCGATATCCGGCAATCCGGCGATCATAACGATATCTCCGGCGTGCGCTTCGCTCGCCTCCTGCCTTTCCAATCCGCGGAAGCTGAAAACCTTGATCACTTTTCCCGGTTTGGCGTCCGGAGAAAACTGCGTTCTTACAAAAACATTCGTTTCCGGTTTTATGATCCCCTGATATATCCTGCCGACAGCCATCCTTCCCAAAAAGTCATCGTAGCCGAGATTAAAAGACTGAAATTTAAAAGGCTTGGCATCCAGCTCCTCCGAAGAAGCGACCGGGACTTTTTTCAAGATCGTTTCAAGCAGCGGATCGAGATTGTTTGATTCATCGGTCAAATTCAATTTGGCGATGCCATTTTTGGCAACAGTATAAACGACGGGAAAATCGATCTGCTCGTCGCTGGCTCCCAAGTCCATGAACAAAGAGAATATCTCGTCCTGCACCCAGTCCGGCCTGGCCGCGGGCTTGTCTATTTTATTGATGATCACGATCGGCTTCAATCCGAGCTGCAAAGCTTTTTTCAGAACAAACCTGGTTTGCGGCATCGGTCCGTCGGCGGCATCCACCAGCAAAAGCACGCAATCGATAGAGCGCAAAACGCGCTCCACTTCCGAACTGAAATCGGCATGGCCGGGAGTGTCCACCAAATTTATCTTCGTGTCTTTATAGGTGATAGACGCATTTTTGGAATAAATGGTAATGCCTCGCTCCCTTTCCAGATCGTTCATATCCATGCTGACCCCGTCGCCTCCCACGCCGGACTGGCGCAGCAAAGCATCGGTCAAGCTGGTCTTGCCGTGGTCAACGTGAGCGATAATTGCGATGTTCCGAATTTCCATAGAATTTGAAGATAAATGATGAAAAAGAAAAAAACGCCCGCGGCGTAATTTTTATTCTTCATAAGAAAATTAGCACTCTAAATATCCCACTTTTAACAGCTATTGTCAAGGTAAAAAACCTAAAATCGTATAGTTTGCCAGCTCAATCAAACTCGCATTTCGCTAAGCGCGGATCGTCATTTAATAACCTTTGCTGCAAGTATTTCTTTAAAAACCCTTCAACCAACTCAAAATTATCAGACTTCGAATAAATGAAGACGTATGTCTTGGCACGCCTCGGATTATTTTTAGCAAGAAAGTAAAGCTGTCCCTCTGTATCTTTTTTCTTTTTGCCAACTTTAGGCGGATCGTCAGCATTCTCCCTCCCTCTCCTTAAAAAAATATAATTAGAAAAATATTCAAAATCTTCCCAATTATAGAATCCTTCCTTCTTTCCCTTGGATATCTTCAGGCCGTCCGGCCCCAGTTCATAATGCCTTTTGGGATAGGGATAGATCTTGTTGAGAAAAAAATAAAACAAAGCAGCTATAAGAATAAAAACAAATCCATAAGAAACAATGCGAAAAGCTTCGGAAAATGAATTGGGGTAGGCTATAGCCATAGCAATAGCGACCACTAACATAATAAGAGATATATACGCCACAGCTAAAAATAAGACTTTTTGGTTGTCCGCCCTCCATTCATCAGCAGCGATATCCCAGATTATTTTTTCTCCGGTGTTTATGGTTGGTTCGTTCATAATATTAGTTTTTTTCTTATCAAGCTTAGCCATGCGACATGGTCGAGACCGGGCCTCGACCAGCTTATCCGCAGGATAGCTAATTTTCTTGAGCCGGACAGACCACGGTGCATTTGCCTTTCAGGCATAAAGAAACGAAAGGACAGCGAGACTGGATCGAGTATTCGGCCGGGATGGCGCAATCGGTGTGTTTTTGGCAAACAACATCGAGCTGTTTTTCGATTGAATAGTTGTTAAAAGTGTATCCCTCGGGCAAAGACGGCATTCCTAATGACGATTCTGCGCAATAAGGCTTTTCGGGAGTACAGTATTCATCAGCAACCAATTCTCCGGTAATCGATCCTCCGCTATGGCCGCTATCCACACACCAGTAATCCGCTCCATCGCTTTGAGAAAGGGAAAGTTTTGCTTTGATGCAATATGATCTTTCATTTATTTGGGCTGAACATGGACTTTTATCATTACCAGTCCCGGCTATCTTTTCGCAAATTTTTACATAATCTTCGCTCTTATCAAAACCGATATAGCTACTGCTAGAGCTATAATAATCCGCAGCTGAAACACTCGCCATGTCCAAATAAGATTTGATGGTCGCAGCTTTCGCAGCTTTCGCAGCTTTCGCAGCTTTCGGAGAAGAACAGCAGTTCATATTTATAAGCCAAAATGCGAAAAAGGCCGATGCAACCAAAAACAAGATGATCAAAATTCTTCGCACATCCCTATTTTTATCTATCTTTTTGCTTGCCTCCGGTATTTGTTTTTCCATGTTGTTTATTTTATCAAAAAACCGCCTTGTGCGATAGGCGGCTTGCGGAAAATAAAATGTTCTATTCCTCGTTCCAGACCTCCATCACGCACCGGGCGCAATCGAAGCTTAAGCGGAATTTCTTGCCGTTATAGGTCAAAAATAACGGTTCTTTGAACTGGGGGCGGCCTTCTTCGAGATTCTTCGGACAGGCTCCCAGGAAGTACCGCAAACAATGCCTGGTGGTCATCAGCTTCTTGCCCCGCACGTCTTTTTGCTGTTCGAAAGAAGCTTCCAAAACCTTAGCCCCGTGCCTTTGATAGAAAGCCCGCGACAAACTGTTGGAAACATTGAAAGAATAATCAATCTCTTTGTACGGATAGGGATGATCGGTCTTTTTATTCTTTGCAAAGATCCTCGAATAATTCCCTACTCTTATTTTGGAAAGTTCCGAGATCAAGCTCCTCCTCCAATCGTTCAAGATCGACATCGGCACGAAATACGGCTTGCTTGCTTCAAAAGAAAAATCCCTGGCGTAAAAAACAGTGCCTCCTATCCTGGAGAATTGTTTTTTCCAGCTGTCCTCCACCAGCTCCGGCTTTTGGGCCGGTTTCTTCTCGATAGCGAATTCCATTTCCGCCGCATTACCGTCTTCGTCTTTGGCGCTGACGCTAAATCCTTTCTCGGTTTCTTTAATAACAAAATCCGCGGCCACATGTCTTTCGGACCCATTCAAAACTTTCTTACCAAAAGCAATATCTAAATTGCGGTAAATATCCATCCCCGGCTTAAGCGACAGCCACTTATTGGGATATATTCTTGTTTCACCCGCCGACTTGTCCGCCGAAGCTTTAGCGAAGGAGGGTTCACCCGCCGGATCCTCCTCGGAAGATGGCCTCTCCACTAAATTGATATTGGTTCCTACCAGCTCGTTTCTCTCATCGAACCAGCATAAGCCGTCCGCGTTTTTCAGGTCATTTTCGCGGTCCAAAGTAAAATAGCCGTCCCCTTTTTCTTTGACCTTGCCGACGAACTTGCCCAAGGATTTCTGGCTGTCCACGGAAACGCAATCCTTCTGGCGGCCATAAATAAAATGGGTGGTGTATCCTCTGTTGAAAGTCCTGTCCAAGTCCGGCTCAAAAGCCAATTTGGTAATGCCCGAAGACGGCCTCTTGTATTTTCCGTTGCCCGCCGAGATGATCTTATCCAATTCCTGGCGGTATTTGGCCACAACGTTCCCGACATAAATTTCGCTTTTCAGCCGGCCTTCTATTTTAAAAGAAGTGATACCGGCTTCTATCAATTCTCCCAAAGACGCCGAAAGATTAAAATCTTTCAAAGATAAAAGGAATTTGTCTTTAACTATCTCTTTTCCCTCCGAATCAACAAGTGAATACGGCAAGCGGCAAGCCTGAATGCATTTGCCGCGATTGGCGCTTCTTTGGCACAAAGCCTGGCTTAGATAACACCTGCCCGAAAAAGAAACACAGATGGCCCCGTGCACAAAAACCTCCAGATCCACCTTGGTCCTCTTTTTGATCTCTTTTATCTGCTCAAGACTGCACTCTCTGGCCAGGATCACCCTCTGGAAACCGGCTTTATCGAAAAATTCCACCTGCTCCGGTTCATAATTATGCGCCTGCGTGCTGGCAAAAATAGGGATAGGCGGCAGATCCATTTCCATTATTCCCATATCCTGGATGATGATCGCGTCCACTCCGATGTCGTAAGCTTTTTTGATCATCTCTTTCACCGCCGCGGTTTCCTCGTCATAAAAGATCGTATTTATCGGAAGATAAATTTTGACGTGATATTGGTGGGCGAACTTAACCAAAGCTTCTATCTCTTCCCAGGAATTCCCGGCCGCTGACCTTGCGCCGAATTGCGGACCGCCGATATACACGGCATCCGCTCCGGCCAAAATCGCCACCTCCGCGGTGGCTATGTCTTTGGCTGGCGCCAAAAGCTCCAGCTCTATCGCCTTTTTGCTCTCTTCAGTTTTGTTCTCTGTAACCATTTCTTAATACTATTATCAAACGCAACAAAAGACAATCCGTATTTTAAATTTTACCGGCCAGATCCATTTTCTTCCCTCTCGGCCAGCTTTTGATCCGGGCCTCCCGCTTTAACGCTTCAGATCTGGTGGAAAACTTTTCGGAATGGATCATTTTTTCAACTCCGCGGGAACTTGTGTAGTGGCCGCCTTTTCTATCCTTGTGCTCCTTAAGCCGCCGCTCAAGATCGGTGGTTATGCCGGTATAAATGGTCTGGTCCGAGCAGAGAAGAAGATAAACGAAATACATAACTATAATTATAGTAAAGGAGCGATCGTTTAGCAAAACAAAAAAGATCATCCGCAACAAAAACGGCCTGTTGACAGCCGTTTTTGTTTTATAAAATGATTATTTATCGCCTTAGAATCCGAACAGATGCTTGAAAAAATTGAATATGTTCCCGAAAAATCCTGCGTGATTTCCCGGATTATCGCTAGTCGAAGAATCCGCTGCCGCAACCGTCTGGTCGATCACGGACGAAGCCGTCATCGAAGTTCCATTGACCGCGCCTTGGGCAACAATACTATCGCCCGCCGCAATATTGGAAACCGTCGCGTTTTCCGTGCCTTCTTTTTTAACTATCGCACTGGAAGCGTCGATCGTATAAGTAATATTGCTCTTATTGGTTACGCTGATGGTCGAACCGCTTATCGAAACCACTGTACCGGCGATCATCGGCTGGCCGTCCCCTTCAACGATCGGAGTTTGATCTTGCGGACCTCCTTGCCCTTTTCCCAATACGCCGTCATCAATGGAAGTGGCGGTAATATTCGTACCGCTGACCGTCCCGCGGACCATAACCGTATCTCCCTCGGCAATGCTCGAAACCGTCGAGGTCGCTCCGTCTTTTTTGACGGTCGCGTTGCTCGCGTCAACGGTATAAATTATCTCGCTCCGGCCTTCCGCTCCCGGGCCTGTCTTGCCTTTAACGGTAAGAGTGTTTCCGCTTATTGAAGAAACAGTGCCCTTAACTCCGCGGCCTTTCTCGTCTCCCTTGCCGTTCCCGGGACCGCGGCCCATCGTTCCGCTGTTAATTTTTACGGCAGCGATTGATGTACCGCTTATTGTTCCTTCGACCATTATCGTATCGCCTACGGCGATGTTTGAAATAGACGAACTTGTTCCGTCTTTTGTGAATGTCGCACCGGAAGCATCAATTGTATATGTTTTATTCTCCCTGCCCTCGGTTATGGTAATAGTCGTACCGCTGATGGCGGTAACCCTGCCGAAAACCCCGGGCTGTCTGTCTTCCTGATTGCCGCGCCATTTCCCGGACGCTTGGTCAGAACTTGTACCGCTTGTGCTTGCGAACGCAGGCACGGCGAATACAAAGCTCGCCGCAATTCCCGTTATCGCCAATAATGAAAAATACTTTTTGTTATCCATTTTTTACATATCGGGACATTTAATACTTATATATTTTCGGGCCCTACATCTATTAATACGCAAACTGCAAAAAAATTGGTGCAATACGATATTTCCCCCGATCTTCCCGAACAAAAAAACGGATCACTGATCCATTTTTTAGGTTTATAATTTTTTATCCCTCTCGAACAAAAAACTATTCTCTATCACTTGCTTACAGTATGCCGGATGATATCTAAAGAATATTTTTTCCCGGAAAAATAGTCTCTCGCCATTTGCTTTATATCCAAATCCCTCAAACTCGACTCGTCCATCCGTTCAATCTCTTCAGGGGAAAACCATTTTGTTTCGCTGATATCATCATGAAGATCCTTGGCGGGCTTCTCTGAAATATCGCCAAGAAAAATAAGCTTGATGGCGTGCGGAGTTGCGCCAAGCTCTTTCGTCAGATCATCTCTCACCAAAGAATAAACGCCCAATAAATGAGTAGGACCGAATTCATAGCCAGTTTCCTCCTCGACCTCTCTTTTCGCCGCGGCGACCACATCTTCGCCTACCTCGATCCAGCCGGCCGGCTGGCTCCATTTGCCCTTGTCCGACTTCTTGCCAGCTTCTTTCACCAGTAAAACTTTGCCGTCCCTTACCAGCAAAGCTCCGACCACTCCGAATGTTTGAGTAAATACTCTTTCCATAATATTTATATCCTAATTTTTAATCATCTTTTTACTCTTCTTATGATATCCAACTTTCCCCGCCGTTGCAATTTCTGAACCGCAGTTCTTCTTTAGTTGCCAGACTGTTTGCTTGTTTATATTCCACCCGCGGTCTGCATGGATTGCCAGCTGGATTTGACGGAATATTTTAAAAATTGTATTAGTTTATAAACATTGGCTTAAGCGCCGCATAACCCAACAGCTCAAAGGTTATCGGCCAGCGGAGCCGATGGCCGAACAGTTGTTTTAAAACTTATATGGTAATAAGCTTAAAAATTATCGAGGAACAGAACAGAAAAAAAATGGACGAGATCATCCGGCTTGCCGTTAAAAAAGGAGAGCCGGACCTTGCCGAAAAAATAGCCGCCGAAGGACGAGCCTCTAAAAAAGTTGTCTTGGAGGAAATCCTTCCGAATTTCACGAAAGCAATCGATGCTCTTGAAACCGGCGATACCGATAAGATGTATTGCCAATACAAACGCATCGAGAAGCTGATCGGGATATTCAATTCTTACAAAATAGAGATCCCCTCCAGGGAAATGGAAAAAGCCATTTTCTTTTTTCTTAATAATGCCTGTTGCAATTTTGCGCTATCAATAGCGCAAAACGCGCCGGAAGGGATCAAAGGATGGATAGCCGATATCATACGGGAAAGAGGCTTAGGGAAAAATCTGGCCAAAATTCCAGGAACGGAAGAAAAGGAATATTTGAGCACAAATTATCTGGAAAAAATATTGAGAGAATTAAAAAAAGACGGCCCAAGCCGCGGCTGTTCCGTCGAAATTGCTTGACAAAACTTAAAAAATTAAAAAAGCCCCTTGACCTATCCGCTGGATCTAAGAGGGCTTTTTTAATTGCTAAAAAATAACTTCAGCCTGCTCTGGCTTTAGAAATATCAATCTGCCGTTTTCAGATATTTTTCTATATTTTCCAAATGCTCTTCGTAAGTTTTGGCGCAATGGATAGCGCGGTCCGCATCGTGGAGGTAATAAAGACAATCTGTCTTGGCCGGATCTAATGTCGCTTCGATCGCGGAAATTCCCGGGCTGCAGATCGGATGTGGAGGAAGGCCCTTGTTCAAATAAGTATTATATGGGGAATCCGTCTGCTTGTCCGCAATGCTGATCGGCGCCCACCAGCCTTTTCCGGTATTTCCGCGGACGTATTGAAGGGTCGCGTCAACGTTTAAGGCCATGTTCTGATCCAGCCGGTTCCACAAAATTCCCGCTATCAGCGGCATATCCGAAGCATTGGCGGCCTCCCGCTGGACGATCGAGGCGAAAGTGAGCCCGGTCGTCCATTTGATATTTTGCGAATTGAATTTTGGCAAAAAAACGGCAAACTTCTCATTGAATTTAGCCTGCAATCTTTGGGCCGCATCAAGCGGCTCCTCATCAACCGGTATCAAATAAGTATCGGGAAAATAAACGCCTTCGATATAATCATATTCCATCGTCGTATAAGTATTGATCCATTTTTCTTTTTGGCCGGCCGGCCAGCCGAGCGCGTTCGCCAAAAGCTCCGCGATCTCTTCTTTGCGCAGTCCTTCCGGAATTACTATCCATTTCATATACGGCTTATTGCGCAGAACCTTGGCGATCTGCGCCGCGCTCATATCTTTCGAAAGTTTGTATCCGCCCGGATAGATCGCTTCCCCTTCTTCCGTTCCAAAAACTTTAATAAATTCCGCCTTGTCTCTTATGAATCCCTGTTCAAGAAGGCTGTCGGCCGCTTGGTCGATCGTTCCGGAATTAAGAGCCACCACAAAACGTTCATTTCCATCTTCAGTAGCCTGGCTCGAGGAACTGTTTTCCGAAGCTGGCTGGCCTTGTTCCGCAACCGATGATGTTGATGAT